>Ga0153957_100093_pt1 | contig 65082 bp, 80 predicted proteins | sample TSFL041MetaG_FD_104745 | JGI IMG/M metagenome (GOLD analysis project Ga0153957, IMG submission 104745) | Attine ant fungus gardens microbial communities from Florida, USA - TSFL041 MetaG | ecosystem: Host-associated > Fungi > Mycelium > Unclassified | place: USA: Florida, Wekiwa Springs... | reverse complement strand
GATGGTGAAGGACTTATGGCATGTGAACTAATGTCAATTGTCTCTTCAGATGTGCTCATTTCGATTGATAGTCTCTCTTGAAGGCTAACCAGACTAAAAAGAAGGACAAGAAGGACAAAAAGAAAGTCAAAACCAGCGCACCGGATCTATCCGTTGAAAGTGTCCCATATATTCCAGTTACTTCGAAACATGCGATTGAAGCTGTTGCAGAAGATCTCTCTGACGAAGAATCAAGGTCTGTGGAAGCGAAAAAGCAAGGGAAGAAGACAGTGGAAGCACTTGTAGAAGAGGTCGCTTATCCAAATGGTGTGTTGTTTTTTTGATTGAGTTCTATTAGCTTTCTTGTTTAATTTCTGCACATGCTTGATTTTTTTGCAGAGGAATTGCAGATGACAACCACTGTACAGGAGGAATCACAAGATCCTGATTCAAAGATTTTGTCAAAAAAGGAGAAAGAAAAACTCAAGAAGGAACGCGAGAAGGTCTGGCAAGTCTCTGGCACATTGTACAAACGATTCAATGTCTTCTTTTCTTAGGCAAAGAAGAAAGCTCAGGCTGCAGCAAAGAAAGCAGCGGCAGCAAACGATAATAATTCAACAATCTTGGCTGAGCCTGCTTTGCTAATACTCACAGAACGTCAGGAGTCGAAGGATGAAGTGAAGGATGATGAAGACGACGAGAAGCAAGTAGTTGGTGCAACATCGAAGGACAAGAAGAAAAAGAAGAAAAAAGTAAAGAAGGACGAGGAGCCGACTCTGGCACCAGCACCATCTACAGGGAAGAAGAAGAGTGCTATTGATGCCCTGAGAGCGAGGCTTGAAGAAAATAAACGTTTGGAGGAGGAGGCTCGACGACGCGAGGAAGAGGAGAGAAAGCGAATCGAGGAAGAGGAAAGGAAAGCTGAGGAAGAAGCTCGTAAAAGAGAAGAAGAAAAACAACGGAGGAAGGAGAAAGAGAAGGTAATAAGTGTTGATTACTGATTCTAATGAAGGCTGTTTAAAGTTATTCCAGGCCAAACGTGAGCTCGCGAGGAAAGAGGGTCGTCTTCTCACCAAGAAACAAAAAGAGGAACAAAGGAATGCAGAGCTCCGGAAACAAGCTCTTTTGGCTTCTGGAGTCCAAATCGAAGGTTTACAACCGACTTCAGGTAGTAGTGCCCCTAAAAAAGTTGTTTATGGTAGCCGGAAGAAGAAACCTGTCGGTCAGAAAGATGCATCCCTTACACCGGAATCGAGATCACAGACACCGGAGCCTATTTCTCAGCCCATTGAAGTGCCTCAGTCCGGAGATGAGAAAAGGTCAAATTCAAGTTGGGTAGAAAGCTCGGTGGAGGAGAAAGAGACTCAGGCTGTGGTAACAAATTCTTGGGATGCTTCAAGCGACGAAGAAAAGACCAATGCTCCAGATGTGAAAGATTCGTGGGATGTCTCATCTGATGAGGAGAATTCACCAGCACCGGCACCGCCTGTGGCCATAGGTAAGAGTAGGCCATCCACATCAGAGACCTTATTCAATGCCCTCCACTATGTAGCTAATCCTGTGCCAACTAAGGAGCCGACTCTCAATGGTAGATCTGGATCAAAATCCACCACTCCTGGTAAGGTACCTGGAAATGAAGCTGAGGCTTCCTCAGCAGAGATTGTTGCAATAACTGCCTCAAAAGACGAAGCGATGTCTGATTTAGATCATAAAGAAGATTCTACGGAAGAGGAGGAGGAGGAGGAGGAGGAGGAGGAGGAGGAGGATTCCAGTGACGATTCTTCTGATGAAGAGCTTACGACCACCCAGAAGATGGCTGTTCAGAGGAAAGCAGAGGCTGCTGAGCGTCGTGCAAAGGCACATGAAGCAGCTCTTGCTGCACGCAGCAAAGATAACCTTCGCAGTCCGATCTGCTGTATTCTTGGTCACGTCGATACTGGCAAAACGAAGTTACTAGACAAGGTCTGTCTTGTCTCTCACAGTCATCATTTTCGTGGCTCATACTCTCCCAGATCCGTCAGACCAACGTACAAGAAGGAGAAGCTGGTGGTATCACCCAACAGATCGGTGCAACATACTTCCCTGTCGAGGCTATCAAGCAAAAAACTGTCGTTATGAACAAGGTTCGGGAACGGGAACTCGAGTCCAAGCATTAATCAATTGACTTCTTCAATAGGAAGGTACACAGGAATACAAGATACCTGGTCTACTGATTATTGATACTCCCGGACACGAGTCGTTCACGAATCTGCGTTCCCGTGGCAGCTCCCTGTGCAACATTGCTATCCTTGTCGTTGATATCATGCACGGCCTCGAAGCCCAAACCCTGGAGTCTCTGCGTTTGCTCCGTGATCGCAAGACACCTTTTATTGTGGCGTTGAACAAAGTGCGTATCTTCCTTGAGGTCTAGAACTCTATCCACCTGATTACTCAAATTTCTAGATTGACAGAATGTACAGTTGGCAAGCGACACCTGATAATGCCTTCCGTGATTCTCTAGCCAAGCAGACACGGCAAATTCAAAAGGAATTTGAGGATCGCGTGGCGAAAACAATTCTTGCCTTTGCAGAGGAGGGTCTCAATGCATGTCTCTATTATGAGAACAAGAATTTTTCTCGTAATGTCTCTCTGGTGCCTACATCTGCCATAACGGGGGAGGGAGTCCCAGATATGATTATGCTTCTTGTTAATCTCACGCAGCAGCGCATGAGTGATCGGCTCATGTACCTCTCAGAATTGGAGTGTACCGTCCTCGAAGTCAAAGTCATTGAAGGTTTGGGCACCACTATCGATGTCGTCATATCCAACGGCATCCTTCACGAGGGCGAGAAAATTGTGGTTTGTGGACTCAATGGACCAATTGTCACCCAGATCAGGGCACTCCTTACGCCACAGCCCTTGAGAGAGCTTCGGATAAAGGTGAGGACTTTGGCACATGTCTGATGAGCCACTTTGGTCTCATTTATTTTAGTCTGCATACGTCCACCACAAAGAGGTCAAAGCAGCTCTAGGTGTCAAGATTGTGGCTCCTGATCTTGAGAAGGCGATTGCTGGTTCGCGGTTGCTCGTCGTTGGGCCTGATGACGATGAAGATGATCTCAAAGACGAGGTGATGTCTGATTTGACATCATTATTGAACAGTATTGATAAGTCTGGTCGTGGTGTTTGTGTCCAAGCTTCTACTCTCGGATCACTGGAAGCTTTGCTCGATTTTTTGAAGGTCAGCAAGATTCCTGTGTCTGGTATAAATATCGGACCCGTCCACAAACGCGATGTGATGCGTGCAGCAACAATGTTGGAGAAGGCCAGAGAACTAGCTTGCATTCTCTGTTTTGATGTCCCCATTGATAGGGATGCAGAGCGATTAGCCGAAGAAATGGGTATTCGTTTGTTCAAAGGTCGATGAGTGATGAATGCAATATGTTTGTGACTGATGTTGTTTCATCCCCCAGCTGATATCATTTACCACCTTTTCGATTCTTTCACGGCATACAATCAGGAGATTGTTGAAGCCAAACGTCGTGATGCTGCACCTCAAGCTATTTGGCCTTGTCGATTGAAGATCATCGCAACATTCTGCAAACGAGATCCCATCATTGTGGGTGTTGATATCCTCGATGGCAGTCTACGTGTCGGTACACCCCTGGCGGTGGTTAAGATCAACTCAGCGAATGGACAGAAGGAGATAATTGACCTTGGCAAGATGTAAGATCGTGGCTTTTCTTTCCCTTCCTTTATTCCCCAACATGATACAGAACATCTCTTGAAATAAATCACAAGACTCACGAGGTGAACTCTACAATCTGATAGCTGTTCACTGTTGATTGACTATAAATAAGGTTGTGAAGAAATCACAAGCTGGTGGTGGAGTTGCCGTGAAAATCGAACACGCAGTCTACCAATCAGCCAAGATGTTCGGTCGCCATTTTGATGACAAGGACGAGATTCTAAGCCACATTACTCGTCAAAGTATCGACGTTCTCAAGGTAGGGCAGACTGCTCCACTCACCCCACTGATTCTGATTGTACAATAACAGAACAACTTCAGGCAAGATGTCTCCAATGAAGACTGGTTACTCATCCGAGCCCTCAAACCGGTATGTATACATTGACTAGGTGTATGATTCTTATATAGATTGTCTGGCAGCGCTTTGGTATTCCCTGATATGTCGACTACCTTGACGACTGCCATATGCAACCAGGTACCATATTGGAACCTTATTTTTTCTCGCGCATCGCTTCCCACGTATATAGTGTTTCTCTTACATACCATCTGTATCCTCTCTCACCCATCATGTCTGATGACAATATTTTCAAAAGTGATCACGCAAGAGCTGTTGTCGTTGACGATGACGAACTACAATTGGTGAACACCTGTTCGGTTGACAATCAGGGAGGAAATTGAATCTTATACGCAAACTTGCGATGATTTGGTAATGTCCATGGTTGGTGACTGTTCCAATGGATGGCTGCGGGTATCCTCGTCCCTGTCTTGTACCTCTTTCAAAGATTGCTTCACGATGCATGAGTTTTGCTTCGGAATCATGGAAAGAATTGGACATACGAGGATTGAGATTATACCGCTTGAACCTGATCAGCGCTTATACCTGCGTAGGGAAGCCTCCCCGATTGGTTACTTGTTTTCCCTCAGAGAGGGACAAATTATATTGAATGCTAATATACATATTCTGATTTAGCAAAGACTAGGATATCGCCAGGTGAGTATCATTGGCTTCGGTCAGATTCAAATGATGATTGTTCTCCTAGCAATTGCATCGGACTTGGCACATCATTGAGAGCTTTGCGGCCAGTTTTTGCGCTTTAGATTTCATTGGAGGCGTGAGGTGGGTAAATCACCACTGAGATGACTCTCACTTGACTTTGACTTCACTCTAACTCGTACAGGACTGCTCTTTTTGTGGGGATCTTGGCTGGCGGGCCCGTTGCAATATGGTAAGATTCAGCGGTCTCCTCATAAATTTAATTTTTGAACGATCAATGTAGGTCTTCATATATCGTAACATTCATTTTTATGTCCATTACTGCCGCTGTCCTGGCAGAAATATGCTCTGCTCTTCCTCTCAGTGGTTCCATTTATGTCTGGGCTGCGGAAAGTGCTGGGGCAAGATTTGCACGTTTTTTCGGCTTTGTCGTTGCTTGGTGGTCTACCACCGCTTGGATGACATTCGTTGCTGGAAACTGCCAAGTAAGTATGTCTGCTCAATCAATCAGCCCTCTACTGAGTGCTCCAGACAACTGCGAATTATCTCGTGTCTCTCTTTGCGGTATTTGAAATAGATTTTCCTGGAGGTATCGGACTAGAGAATGTGAAATGGCGGGCTTTCGTCTGGGCTGTTTCCGAAGGATTCCTCATTCTCGCCATTCTGATAAATTATCTTCCCCCTCGGTTTTATTCGATGGTATTCAAGTTCTCTATCGGGTTGATGATGGTGGATTTCGTACTTTGCCTGATTTGGCTTCCTATCGGCGTTTCCAAGACATATGGTTTTCGCTCCGCCAAGGAAGTCTTTACTATGACTTGTATGTTTTTGGACAGTATTTCCTTGATCGAGTTCAAATATTTCACCAGATAACGGAACTGGAGCGCCCGCGGGATGGAACTGGATCCTATCTTTGTGCGTTATATCGACTTGAAAAAGGATCACCTTGATAGAATGTTTCGCTAGTCTTTTCACTGCAGGGACCATGACAGGGTTTGATGCATCTGGACACATCGCAGAAGAGACAAAGAATGCCAGGTAGCCCAAATCCTCATTCTCATCCGTTGTTTGACTAATCTATATATAGGATTGTTGCGGGGAAAGGAATTCTGTCCAGTGCAATTGCTACTGGTCTACTTAGTTTCGTGACCATCATTTTGTTTTTATTCTGTACCCCGGACTTCGACGTTTTGTTCTCCTTAAATGCTCCGCAACCCTTTGTCCAATTGTATGCTTTGGCTTTGGGCAAGGGTGGAGCTACTTTCATGACGGTAATTGCAGTTATCGGCTTGGTTCTTGTATGTGGGCTTGGCTGCTTTGTGATTGTTATCACTGATCATGAGAATCTAGAACACTAGTGTCGCTATCGTGGCCGCCTCTCGACTTGTGTTTGCTGTCGCTCGTGATGGTGTCCTTCCTATGTCAGGTTGGATTGGCCAAGTGGATGATGCAGGACAACCGAGGCATGCAGTTACGGTCATGTATATCTTCGCTGCCACCTTGCTATGCACCATCCTCCCAAGTCAAGTAGCGTTTTTCTCTCTCATTTCTGCTGGAGCTGTGCCCACCATTGCTGCTTATGGTCTCATCGCCTTGCTTCGTCTCACTTTGACACCCAATAACTTCAAAAATTCGTACTTCTTCCTCGGCCGATACAGGAAGCTGTGCTATGTGGTTGTTGCCGTTTTTAATGCCCTTGTCGTCTCTGTAAGTTCTGAACACATTCTGATGTACTTATCTGATTTTTGGTTCAGGTTATGCTATCTCCGTTTTTCTTTCCCGTCGACAGTGAGAATTTCAATTTTGTGCGTATTTTTTTTCCTCTTTGTCCCCAAATACGAATGAATGATGAAGGCCTGTGTGATATTCGGGAGTGTGACGTTGTTTGGTATCTTATCTTGGTACCTGACTTCCCCTGAACAATGGCTCCGGCGTGAAATTATCCTCAAGGCCCTTGACGATGATGTCAATCATAGTGGTTGACCTCGCAATCATTAATAGTGTGCGTTCTCATAACCTGTCTCTGTTTATCAGACGGATCGAGTAGCTTGTTGGAAGCGTTTGTAGTGGTTTAGATCGCTTCGTATAGAGAAATATTTTTCATTAAGGAGTGATTCAATCAAGCAGAAAAACTTGCTCATGCTGGTGATCACGATTTGTCCCATCCGCTTAGAAGCAGGGTTTGATAGTAAGGTCTTCAGGATGTGAGTCAGGACGAAAGAGAGGAAACCCCAAGCTGACCTGATAAATGTATTGAGGGAATCAGTTGGACATTTGGATTTCACAAGATTCCAGGACTGGATTCTTGAAAGGATTCGCGGTCAAGATTGCGTTCATTTCCACAGTCTTCTTGCCCTGACCCTGGTGATCCCCGACCAACGATCATATCGGTACTGGTGCGTACTTTCGAGGGATGCTAGAGTGTTGTAGATACACACCGGTACCTTCCACCGTAATAAAATTGATGACGTTGACGTTTGCGTCGTCCCCAATCCGATATATTAATAGACTTCCGATACTGAAGTAATTTACATAGTTCATTTCATTTGAAGTCCAGGTCGAAGATAGGTCCCCTTGCTGCTTTTCCCAGGAATATCCGTTCAACACGTTGTTCTCGTTCTTTTAGAACCATGAGATATTGTGCCTCGACTTTTCAGGGTGGTATTTCTATTCCACATTCCGCAAAGGGTGAACTCTTCCAAACTCAGTGTTTGACTCAATGTTCGGCAAACACCTGAAGATTGATCGTTCTTTTCGAAAGAAAATTTCACCAGGGTAACCCCGCCGTGTCGGATCACTTACTTTGCTAAGCGATTGCGTCGAAGTATTTTCACGTTCAGGCCTCGGGCCTTAGGTATCGATCGTGAGACCACCAGGTCAGTCCCACGAGGAAAAACCCGAGCGCCAAGCAGAAACATTGATACCAAAACAAATTTCCCTCCATCAGATTTTCAGAATCGCAGGCAGCTAGCATATGAAATCTCTTAGAACTAGTAAGGCTGGCTAACGATAACATTGCTGTGCTGTAGCGTCCAGAAAATTATTCAACCCCTCCCCGTTTCCAGCTTTATCGGGCCTAGCCCAATCCTGACATAAGCCAGGCGTGGTATTACCAATGAGCTCTTTGCTTCTTGGTGCACGAGGGTCTGACATGTGGGAAACATCGACACGCGCATGAGAGTCCTGGGCTCGAGGTAATGGTAAAACATGTGAGGCACGTGTGTTTAAGTCACCAGTAGCCTCTTCAGGTAATGCTGGGGGTCTTGGGTCGCTTGCAGGACGCTGACTGTCACGAGCAGTTGGAGCAGACGATGTCCAGCTGACACGCTTGGTCGGGTTGGAGAGAGTGCCATGACTAGATCCAGAGCGCCTAAGTATATGGGGTGGTTCAAGAACTGGTAAGTCAAGAGTGGATTTGCGGCCAGCTTTAGCTTCCTTGATTTGTTTCTTCCTAATCTCATTTGCAAGCGAAAGGTTAATCTTCCCTAGTTTACTGTTTTTCAAGCGCGCCTTTCCGGAAACCTGGCAAACGGGGTGTGAGCTGGCGATCTGTCGAAATTTCAATGAGATATACATAGCGAGTTTCTTCATTTGGGTCATAAAATGGATTATCGAGGTCGTAGTTCCGTTTGCCTCTATCCTGTCGGATGTGGAAGAGTGCATATCCAATGGCAAACAAAAAGGTAGCAACCAGGAAGGCGATACCGACATATGCATACACTGAGATGGCAAATTTCCCTGCAGTGGATAGAGTTTCATTGGGCATTGAGGTGTAAATGACACCACCACTTGACGAAGCAGCAGGATCTGCAATTGAGAAAGAATACACAGGTGCATCGCGTGCCAGGTACTGAAAGGATTTGGTTGGACCGATCGTGGTCATAGCAGAATGTAGGTAGTAGGAGGTTGAGAGCTTGCATAGCGAGGTCGGTCCGCCGTAAGAGGTGACAGTCTGGTTCCAGATTGCTCGAAGGATCAATCATAGGAGTTTGAAGATGTGACATATCGCTTAGGCCCAAGGTTAGGGTCACCAACGACTCTATCCCTTGGTCGATGATTTTTGGTCCATTGCGGCACAGGCATCTTGTGTCTATACCTTACAGAAACATTGAATACGTGTCGCGTAGAACACTCGTAACAGTCACTAAGCCTGGTGCATATGGCCAGCCGTTACCTCATTCACATCCACATCTTGGTGAGTTGTTCGCATTTGGTCCCTATGTGACTCTGAAGAGGGTTATGACTGGATTTATACTCAGTCGGGCAACATGACTTGACGCCAGGAATAAAGCCGGAAGAATACGACCAAAGGCGAAGGAAACTAATGAATAGTCTCCCGGAGAACAGCCTGGTAGTATCTATGTCAGCTCCCATCAAGATGATGAGCAACAGTGCGTCTAATGGTTTCCTTCCTATGTGATACTATCCCCTGATTGAGATCTGTAAGATATATTGTAAGTTGGCCGTGCTCTCTCGCTGTTCGAGAAAATATGACCAAGTCCTAGTTATAAGTTTCGTCAAAATTCGGATTTCTGGTACCTCACCGGTTTTGCCGAACCAGACTCCGCGTTAATTCTAGGTGGATTCGACCGGATTCTGCGTCTGGGTCTAGCCTGACACGATACTTCAGAAAAAACATCTTCTTCAAAAGGGTACCACATGACACTATTTTGCTCTGGTAAGGACTCTGCGAAAGATAAATGGGAGGGCCCAAAGTGCGTTTTGAACTACGACGTTCCTCTTCTGAAGTGCTAAATAATCTTTCTTATTTTGCAGAACCTCAATTACAGATGCTGCAATAATCTTTGGCGCAGATGCCGCCGAACCAACAACATCATTTACTCATGTTCTTAAATCTGCCCTCTATCGGGCATCCTATATATTCGCAGATCTCCCTATCAATGATGCTGTTTCATCCTACAGTTTGTCTGCAAAAGAACTATCACGAAGTCTTACGCCCAGCGTTCGTTCTGAAGTCAATAACATGATCGGAAGCATTTCTAGTTCTAAGCAGAAACTACTACTCTCTCCGAAAATTGCTTACTTAAGGGCAATCAAAAGTCAGGCTGAACAGAGAGTCATGAATGAAGCTGGGACCATCAGCGGAAGAGCCCATGCAAAAGTAGGTACGCAACCGTAGTCACGGACAAAACTAACTGCAGATAGACCATGCGTTTCGCGAGACCTGGGCTTTCAGAAGCTGCTTTAGCAGCTCATTTCGAATATACATGTGCGTTACAGGGATCTCAGCGCCCTGCTTATGTTCCCGTTGTAGCTTCCGGGTAAGCGGATCAACGAATGATGTATCATTTGTTGATCTATTTCCAGGCCCAATGCTTTAATCATACATTATACTGAAAACAATCATTTACTACAGGATGGGGAGCTTGTGTTAGTTGATGCGGGCTGTGAATACAAGTGAGTTCCACCGCCCGTTGTGTGTCAATAATCCGGAATATTGATCAAAGGCTAGTGGTTATGCCTCAGATATCAGTAGGTTCGATGCACTGTCTCCATATCTTGTCTGAAAACTGGAACCTTAGCACGAACATTTCCTGTATCAGGAAAATTCTCTACAGCACAGACAGAATTATATTCTGCTGTCCTGACAGTCCAGAAGGAACTTATCAGAGACTGCACTGAAAGCGCGGGCTACGTACTGCATGAGCTTCATCAAAAATCATGTATCCGATTGAAACAAGAGCTTACCAAGCTTGGCTTTCATTTTAAGTCAACCATTCTCGGAGGTGATACGGATTTCGAGCGGATGCTATATCCTCATTTTCTCAGCCACCCAATTGGCATTGGTGAGTTAAATCACTGAGCAGATCCTCCAAGTTCATCATCCAAACCAGATCTCCATGAATCATTCAACATGTGCCGCAGCAATAGGTAAGTAAACATTAGTGTGGGTTGTAAGCCTTTTGCTTAACGAGACTATGTCAGCTTGAAAACCGGCATGGTGATCACCATTGAACCGGGTATCTATGTCCCACCTATGCCTCAGTTCCCGAAACAATACCATAGTATGGGAATTCGCATAGAGGACGAGATTTTAGTAAGTGAAAAGGACCCTGTTGTACTGACGATGGCAGCACCCAAGGAGGTACGCTTATTCACATCTCTCATCAACTATCTCCTAAGACTAGAATAGATCGTGGATATAGAAGGGGCTTGTCAAGGATTGCTTGGACTAGAGCCATATTAATTATGTATAGGATTGCATTATCTTAACTTACAAAATCATCGGAACCGCGATCATGTGATAAGTGACAGTGTTTGTCACAGTAATTAAGTACGTTCCGAAAACTTTCAACTTTCTTTTCACGCCACGGAATGGTGAGGACTAGACGTAACGCCGCCGCCATGCGCGCTGCGAATAATACAAGCATCGTTCCAACGCCTACAACCACTGCTACCCCAATCTTCAGCCCTGCTGGTTCCGCAGAAGTGGGAACTCCCGTAACCTCTGACATCGAAGAAACTAAGTTCATGGTAGAAGAAATGAAGACAGAATCCAGGGTCACCAGAAGCAAGAAGCGCGTTATGGAACTCGTACAAGATGTTGTTCTTGAAGAGCACTCCTCCAAGCGTCAGACAATCATGAACTGTGCGCACCTTGCCATTGGGGTCAAAGCAAAAAATGTCAAGGTTAGAAATCGTATCAGATACAAGCAGTTGAATTGTTGAGCTCATCGTGACAAGGGAAAGGGAAAGGCTAGAGCCATTTTACCTGAAAGTGAACCTGAGAGTGAGACAGAGTCCAAAGAATCGTCAGGCACAAGTGGCTCGGAGTTTGTAGTTTCAGAAGACAATGACGCCGAAGATGAGGAAATCATGTTAGACGCAGCGGTCCGACTTTCCTTAAAATCTGCTGCTACAAATGGTGCAAGTACTTCCTCAGGTCACAGCTCAAGGCTCAACGTTGCCGCTGTATTACGTGCTGCTGCTGCTGAGAGGCGACTTGCACGTAACAGTAAAACGTCGTCACTTTCCATTGAGGACGTGTTCGAGGGAGAAACTGAAGAAGATGAAGAAGTGGATTCATCGGAATCAGATTCGGAGTCAGATTCTCGAATGTCTGGCTCGGAGTCAGACGAGGAACCACTTGCGAAGAAAGCGAAGACAACAAAGAAGTCGACAGCGTTTAGTAGCAAAACTATTACAACACCTGCAGATATTTTTCGGCACAAGAGACAGGCATTGAGCATTAGGAGGGAACTTAGAAGGGAGGAAAAGCAGCTTATGCTCAAACTTGGTCGTCGTCTAACAAATGTACATCCCCGCCTCTTCTACGAGCTCCTGTGGCAATTATCTCATGTTTTCGTCCTAGGCTGAGAAAGCAACGGTTGCCTTGTACAGATTCCACCCTGAACTCAAGACCGTATGGGGTGACATAGAGGCTAACATTCCCATTATCACACCTGTCCGTGCGGAACAGCCGAAAAGTCTTAAGCTCACGCTGTTGCCCTTCCAGCAAGAAAGCTTGCATTGGATGCGGCTGCAGGAGCAAGGGGAATGGCGTGGTGGTATGCTTGCGGTTTGTTCAACTCAATCATTTGATGGCGTGAGATGATCTAATGAAACACCTCAGGATGAAATGGGGTTAGCAGACTATCTGCATTCTTACATTTATCTTCTGACGACTCTTCAGAATGGGTAAGACCATACAGATTATTGCGTTGCTCGTATCGGATCAAAAACGACCAAATCTTGTCGTTGCGTAAGTTGAACATTTCTTCTGAGGTGATTCAATCCCTCACTCCACTAGACCTACTGTCGCTATCATGCAATGGCGGAATGAAATTGAAACACATTCCGAAGGTCTGAAGGTTTTGGTCTGGCATGGTGCCTCGCGCGAGTCTAATGTCAAGGAGCTCGAAAAGTACGATGTGGTATGCCGTCAATCATTATAACATCTGTATTCCTCCTGTTGCTCACTACTTGATGGAAGGTGCTAACTACATATGCCGTTTTAGAAAGGTGAAATTTCATAAACTCTTTACTGACGAGGCACTTATGGGCGTGAAAGCTGCTTCCGCAAACAAGAGACCGGGTTCAAGCGTAAAGGGGTCATGATAAAAGAGGAGTCGCCTGTCCATCAAATGAAGTGGAATCGCATCATTGTGAGATTTATCTGACTTCGACTGGAACAGAGTTTAACATGTTCATTAGCTTGACGAAGCCCATACCATTAAAGAGCGTTCTACCAATACAGCAAAAGCAGCCTTCGAGTTGAAGAGCGCTTATAACTGGTGCTTGTCAGGAACACCCCTGCAGAATCGAGTTGGAGAGCTTTATAGTCTCATCCGTTTCTTGGGCGGTGATCCATTCGCATATTACTTCTGTGAGTTGGCTGTCATGTCGAAGGATATGTTTTTTCTCAATATTTGACGCTAAGGCAAAGCCTGTGAGTGCAAGTCGTTGCATTGGAAGTTTAGCGACAAACGGAATTGTGACGGTCAGTGTCTGTGATCTGACAGCTGGTAGAAAATTTGATATATCTAAACAGATTGCGGTCATACCCCTATGCAACATGTATGTCTACCTTTCTGCTCCCTGATACACATATTGATTACCTGTTAGACTTGCTTTTGGAACAATGAGATATTGACTCCCATCCAAAAGAACGGAATGGTCGGTCCTGGCAAGACTGCGTTCAGAAAGTTGAAAATCCTACTTGATCGGATGATGCTCCGTCGAACAAAGGTATGCTTTTCTTTCAAACCTGACCATTGATATCCTCCCTGAAGGCTGCCAGTTACAAAGGGCAGATGATCTGGGATTGCCACCGAGAACAATTGTTGTTCGCCGTGATTACTTCAGTCGCGAGGAGAAGGAACTCTATCTGTCTCTGTATGACAACGCATCGAGACAATTCAGCACTTATGTTGATCAAGGAACCGTGCTCAACAGTGCGTAAAACTGATTTCATACAGTCAAATATTAAATAACTATTCTCTATCTTGTAGATTATTCCAACATTTTTAGTCTGTAAGTGCTGACGTATGTACTTAGGGACGATGGACTAATCACTAGCTCAGCCTGACAAGAATGAGACAATTGGCTTGTCACCCGGACCTTGTGCTTCGCAGCAAGACAAATGCAACCTCATTTGTCCCCGTTGACGCTGAAGCTACCATCTGTCGACTGTGCAATGATTTTGCGGAGGATGCGATTCAATCCAAATGCCGTCACATCTTCGACAGGGAATGCATTCGACAATACTTGACCTCTTCTATAGATGATTCAGTGCGTGAACTCTCCAGTCTATTATCAGCCGGACCTCATGCATACTTTTGATAGCCCGATTGTCCAGTATGTCATGTGGCACTCACAATAGATCTCGAAGCACCAGCTCTCGAATTAAACGAAAATATCCGAACTGCAAGACAAGGTATGCTGGGAAGATTGGACCTTAATGCTTGGCGATCCTCAACCAAGATCGAAGCCCTTATTGAAGAATTGAGCAATTTACGCCTTAAGGATGCCACGACGAAATCTATTGTCTTCAGCCAGTTCGTCAACTTCCTGGATCTAATTGCATATCGATTACAAAAAACTGGATTCTCCGCAAGTATCTATCGCTCGGCGACCATTGTTACCGCTAATTCAATGACCAGATCTGTCGTTTGGAAGGCACCATGTCTCCTCAAGCTCGTGATGCCACTATCAAACATTTTAGTATGGTTCCTGTCTTAGTGTATCTGCAAACCCTCTAATTCTGTTCAGTGTCCAACGTCAATGTCACCGTATTTCTCGTCAGTCTGAAAGCTGGCGGTGTTGCCCTTAACTTGACTGAGGCGTCTCGTGTCTATTTGATGGACAGCTGGTGGAACCCTGCCGTGAGTAATTTGGTTTCCAAGGCCGTGCCTTGACTCAATAATCATACAGGTAGAATACCGTAAGCACTCCAGTCACTAGTCTGGTACAGATAATCAATTGCGCCGTTTTAAAGAGGCTATGGATCGTATTCACCGTCTTGGTCAACACCGCCCTGTGCAAGCTATCAAGCTCGTCATAGAGGACAGCATCGAGAGTCGTATCGTTCAGGTACTTTTCTCGGCCTAAGTGCTTGTGCTTGATTTATGAATTGATATGTCCACACTAGCTTCAAGAAAAGAAAAGCGCAATGATTAATGCGACACTATCTACTGACGATCAGGCCATGGGGAGGTTGACACCTGATGACGTGAGTGTTCAATCCATTGATGACAGAAACATAGCTGAACGGCTTAATAGCTGAGCTTTTTGTTCAGAGTACGTGCCATCAAGATAGTTATGTTAATTCATCTACTCACGAAGTGATTTTTGTAGCTGTGAACCTCCATAACCTACCTGTTCTTACCTCCCTCTCAGCTGAATTCGCGCTTGGAAGAGTAATTGCAAGTCCATCCATGACCATTTACCCTTTTTCTTATTTACCAAATCATTCCTGTACTTATCCGTAATACATAACATACGTTGACTTGTACATAAGACTCAACCCTCATTTAACTGAATGATATGTTCGCTTTGCCTCCCTGTATCCTAAGTACAACTCAAGTCATACCTAGGTAAGTACACCGGTGCACTACACTGCTACACGGTGCTCGCTAGCCCCCCTTGCACAGCGGTCACATACCACTTGAGGGCAAAAGCCATGATGGCTTTCCAACATCAAGATAGCGAACAGAGCATTTGAAAAACGCGGACTCGTTCTAGCCCGTCCAAATGCACGTGAAATGAGGTCTTGATAGGTCACGCCTTGATCTCGGCGTCTGAGTGTCCAGTATCCTACCGAACACCTCTCATTAATCCCCTACTCCAACGTCTCTTATCGTTGTTCGCTTCCAGATCACCCTTCCGACGTCAAGGCCCCTTGAATATACCTGAGCTGGTGCTGTACTCGATGGCTTGCCAGCTCACTACCACTTCTATGGCCCAATGGCCCCCTGTCGACCTCAACTATCCTCCAAGCTTCCCACGACTTCGAGCTGGAGACATCCGAGTCAAAAAAACTCGCTAGGCCCGAGACCAAGCTCCTGGGAGACCTTTTTAGGTCCCGGCGATGCAGAGAGGGTTCGATTCCCTACTCAAAGGTACGTGCGACTGGGCCGATGCTTCAGGAAGGCCTTCGGGCCGAAAAAATACTATACCACCTGCTGTGCCCACTGCTGTGGACCGCAGTGAGAGCCCTTTGGGATGCTTACCACCCAGTCTGGAGCTGGGACCCCAGAGTTCGTGGCCTGGGCTGGGAGTTGTGAGAGGATTCGTCATTGGGATCGGGATGGCAGGACCCGGCTTCGGGGTACTGGCCAGGGAGGCTTTCGTTACTTCTGGGTCAAAGGTTACAGCTGCCCGATTTATCTCTCCTACCGCCACCATACTGCTCATGCTTTTCAAACACACCACTACCCATTTGGCCTTATGCCTCCTGTAGACATACCTCTGACATTGGGCCCCAAAGGGGTCCTCTGCGTCTTAGCACTAGTTTGCTTGTTGCGGAATATAAATGCTGAGTTCAAAAAAAAACAAGGTCTTGTGATAAAAACACAGACAATTCAGCTCTGAACGTTGATTGGTGTTGATATGGCCAGTCATGGACTCAAAGAACTGACACGAGAGGAGGTCTCCAAGGTATGCTACTCAAATATACATAATAACGTACAGGCTAGAACTTCATAACAGCACAACAGAGAAGGTGATCTTGTGCGCAAATTGTAGACATATGCCAGTCGTGCTGCACTGAGATAAATTGATAGTGGATCGTCATCGATGCGAAAGTCTACAATGTTTCGCATTTTGCTGATCTTCATCCAGGCGGATCCAATGTGCTCTTTGCAAAGACTGTCGGTATGCCGCTTTTTGGTTCTCAACCAAAATCATTGCTCATCTTCAAGATAGCCGGACAGGATGCTACGCAAGCTTTCTTCGGTCTACATCGCCATGAGATCCTTCTTAAACCGCAATACAAGCGACTTCAGATTGGTACAATTCAAGGCGAAGAGGAGATGATTCACCCACCAGCACCGGGACAGTTTAGCCGAGTGCCCTATGGTGAACCAACATGGCTCAGCAATGGCTATTTTAGTCCTTACTATGATGAAACTCATCGCAAACTGCAGAGAGCTGTTAGAGAGTTCTTCGAAACTGTTGTTGCACCAGAAGCTGTCGTCGCAGACGAGAGCGGCAAAAAGATATCCCAAGGTGTCGTCAATAAGATGGCGTGGGTAGCTCAATTGTTCACTGAATTCTTGCTGACACGTCTGAAGTGAAGCAAATATTATTGCCATGCGACTTGGACCAGGAAAGCATCTAAAAGGGCGTCTCCTCATGGGTGGAATCGTGAAGCCAGAGCAGTTCAACTACTTCCACGAGGCAAGATTTGATCACCTCCTTGCTGTTTCTACACCAAAGCTTTATTTTTTTGTACAGGCTATCATCCACAATGAGCTTGCCCGCGTGTGTAGTCGCTCTGTTGTCGACGGCATGCTTGCTGGTCTTGTCATTGGCTTACCTCCTGTGTTGAATTATGGCTCCCAGGATATCTACGATCGCATTGTACCAGAGGTATATTCATCTTCACTCCCCCATAATCTCTAGTCATTTGATTAGACTCTTGCTGGCCAAAAATACATGGCTCTCGCCATATCTGAAGCCTTTGCTGGAAGCGACGTCAGTGGATTGCAAACGACCGCTGTCAGAGATGGCGACCATTGGATTGTTACTGGCACTAAGAAGTATGTTCCTCGGATTTGCGATGTACCACCATACTCAATTTTAGGTACAGATGGATCACCAATGGTGTTTTTGCAGATTACTTCACGACTGGTTGCCGAACAGATGTAGGACACCCCTGTATGGATCTTGCCACTTTTGTCTGATGCCATCCCCCAAAGACCGGTTTCACTGTAATGTTAATTCCTCGTGGTCCAGGAGTCTCTACAAAAGCTATCAAAACTGCGTATTCCGCTGCCGCTGGAACAGCGTATGTGATATTCGACAAAGTTCGTGTTCCAATCAAAAACACGCTCGGTCCAGTTGGCAAGGGCATGTCCGTTATCCTCAGTAACTTCAATCATGAACGATGGATGGTTTGTGCGACCTCGATTGCGGCTCAGCGCCAGATTGTGGAAGAGTGCTTAAAGTGAGTATCTAAATGTTACTTAGAGTTACCATTTATGCAGATGCAAGGTGGTCGGCTCAACGTGTCGTCTTTGGTAAACCACTCACGAGTCAAGCTGTCATCCGTTCTAAGCTTGCCAACATGATATCTCGTGTGGAATGCTGTCAAAATTGGTTTGAATCGGTGACATATCAGATGAATAACGTAAGTGTCCACCCCATGTACTAATCTGAAGACCATTCTCTGATCGGGTCTCTAGATGACATATGATCAAATGTCCGACAAGCTTGCAGGACCCATTGGTTTGTTAAAACAGTTCGTGATATCCACATTCTCAGTTCAAGTAAAATTCAACCAGTTGTTCTGTAGATTTGCATCTAGGACCGCTCGCGAAACAGCTGAAGGTTGAACTCCTGATTATATGTCTAAACAATGTTGACTCATCTCTTAGATGCCGTCCAAATTTTTGGGGGGCGAGGATTGACAGTGACTGGTATGGGCAAGTTCATAGAAAGCGTCAGTATGTTTCCTACTGCTCTTGAATTCCGGGCCTAAGAAATCATTACTATCTGCCCAGTATCACCGCAGCTCTGGATTCGATGCCAGTAAGTCACCTAAAATAGTGAAGGTTCATGTCTTAATTTGTCTCAAGTCCTTGCCGGGGCAGAAGACGTGTTGGGAGATTTGGGTGTTAGGCAGGCAATCAAAAAAATGCCGAAGGAAGTCCGATTATAATTGATCTGCGCCGTTAATTACACTTTCCAATGGGGAGGGTACATATTTAATCACAACATCGATTCGTGATTCACATACTAAAGGGAAAAGGTGGGCAGATGGCATTCACAACGCCTAGTGTACCCAACGGAACAACTGAAACCTGCACGTGTGAAAGATGAGGAAGGAAGCGCTGTTCTGTGCTAGAAGATGTGTCAGTTGACTGGGCTGGAGCATGGTCGATGGCATGTTAAATGTGACCGTGGCAGGAGTAGACGGGATGTTAGATGTGACCGTGGCAGGGATGATTCTGTTGGACGTCCTGCCCAGGTAAAGTGAGCTTAGGGACATCCTTTGCTGTCACATTGCCCAGTGAAGTCTGAACATCTACCCATCGGTCAGAAGACTTCTGTCCAGGAATTTGTGCGTCTGGACACTATCGAGGATCTGCGAAAACAGTAATCCAGAGCTTTGTCAACACTTGAGGCAGTTCAAATATTCGGTGACGAGATTGACAGCAACCTTGTGGAAGATATTCCTGTGTCTCGCAAATACTAAATAAACAAGTTACTGCCAGCAGCATTGACGGAGTCACAATTAGGTTTGCAGATAACATATATTGTGTCGCTGGCACCAGTTCGACCGTGTCTAGTCACGACAATCCCGAATATTAAAGGTCCTGCTTGGAAGTGTGATTTTAAGTTTACAGCGACAAGATAAAAAACAAGATCAGCTTGGTTGGAACTGAAGCGGTAGAATGCTATGGCGAGAGGCAAGAAAACAATTCGGTGCTTCTCTCTCCACCAAAATGGGTATGTTGAGAAGACCTCGAGACTCATCCCGAGTCAAGTTGTGTCGCAAATAACTGGATTGCAGTTTGTTCATGGAAAAGCTGATGAGTACACAAAGCAAACTAATGTAAAATTATGCTTATCCTGGAACTTGAGTCTCACGAACATGGACAATCTGCAGTTCGAGCACTTGAAATGGATGAAGGAAGCCATGACAATGGTATGTTCTTAACAGTTATGGGCACATGCTAAACCTTTCAGGCAGAAGAGGCTCTTGCTGCGGGTGAAGTCCCAGTAGGATGCATATTTGTGAGAGAGGGTTTGGTTATTTCCAGAGCACGAAATAGAACGAATGAGTTACGAAACGTAAGCCTCTATTATTTCACTTACGAGCATCGTCGAACTAATATCCATATCTTGGGGAATTCCGTCGTTGCTTGCGACTAAGAACAGGCTACGCGGCATGCAGAATTGGAAGCGATTGACGCAATACTTGCAGATAATGCCCTCACTCAAACAGCAGTTTACCCTCTTTCTACGACTACGCTTTATGTCACAGTTGAGCCTTGTATCATGTGTGCTGCTGCACTCCGGCAGCTAGGGATTAAAGAGGTTTTCTATGGCTGCGCCAATGATAGATTTGGTGGTTGCGGCAGTGTTTTGGGCGTTAATCAAGAGTAGGTTTCTTTCCCCCGTAAAACGACGCGTTCCAATCCGTCACTTGATAGCCTCCGACATCCTTCCCATCCGCCGTACAAGGCCATTGGCGGATATTATAACAAGGAAGCAATCATGATTTTACGTAGGTTCTACATCACCGAGAACACCAACGGTGAGTATTACTTACGAGGTTGTGATAAAACTGATGATTCGGATCAAGCTCCGGTACCCAAATCCAAAGCAAACCGTGTTCTCAAGGAAATATTCTCATCTGCCATTCCCTCATGATAGACCAGGTGGCATCTAATTCATCAGCAGAACTCATCGGTCCTTTTTAGCGATAAAGTTCCCTGAAAATAGACCTACTTTACGAGGACATGGTCTAAATATAATTACGAGACCTCCTGAACATAGATGGCAGGAAAATGCCGTATGTAGCCCTCCACCTTGCAAGGAAAACAGGACAAAGAAGGCATGCAAACCCCTAAGTGCCTTTCCAGACCAGTTCCATGGTCTGAGCGACGAAGCTCCATTTGTCAGCCGCTTCCTGAATTCTAGAGAAAGAAATACACATATTTCAATCAGGGGGTATCTCGTCAAGCACGTGGTGAAGACATCATACCTTTTCTCAACAGGTTTTCCAGTACCGTGGCCTGCCTTGTTGTCGACACGCAGGAGAAGAGGGTAGGGGTTGTTGGAATGAGTGTATTGGATTGTTGCAGCATGTTTGAAGGAATGCATGGGAACCACACGGTCATCATCTATGAGAATCTCGAGGTAAAAAAATTTAGCCTAGGAAAGGGACTACAAACATACGATCGGCTGTCAGGAGGATGAATGGAGGCAAAACGCGATCAGGGATATTATGGAGTGGAGATATGGGATAGATGAAGTCGAAGTCGTCAGGATCATCTGGGTTTCCGTAGTCGCTCGTCCAAGCATTTCCTGTAAACGAGGTGCGCAGGCGCAGAAGCGAAATGGTCACAAAATCTTACCGATAGTGAATTTGTGGAACTAGAGTATGGCGTTCATCTCTGGAGTGTAGTGGTGTGAGTTTGTCCATACCTTTAATAGGTCCAGAACTCCAACCTCGGCGACTGCAGCACCGAACAATGCCTCGGGTGCACGGTTGACGCAGGCGGCAACAAGAAGTCCTAAACAAATCTGGTTGCTCTTGGAAACAAGGACACTATCAACCTTACCTCCATTAGAGCCTCCATTGATGGCAATCTTTCCTGCGCCCGCATACTTATTGGCCACAAGATATTCCCTGAGGACAGATCTTTCCAAAGATATTCGAGATAACAGCCAAGAACGAGACTAACGTGGCAGCAATGAAGTCATCAAAACAATTTTTCTGTTTCGGAAGTTCTGGTGATTAGAAAGGGATCTAGGCTCCAGGAAAGAAGGGATGTTTTACCTTATTTTTGAGACAACCATTGAGATGCCAGTTCTCACCAAATTCACCGCCACCCCTGATATTCGGAACAGCAATTATACCACCATAAATTTGTATGAACGTGAGGAACACCGGACTGAAGAACGGATCAATGGTGATACTGAAACCTCCATAACCTGGAGAAAAGCTTGGATAATAGTTGATCGGTAACAGTCGATCCATAAGCTTACCATACTGAATCGCAGGTGCGCTACCATCAAGCGGGGTGGATTTATGACGGACAATGAACATGGGAACTTTGGTACCGTCCCAGCTGGTATACCAGACCTAATCCTGCTATCGGGACAAGTTTGGAAATGATAGCAGGCAATCTCACGTACTTGGTATGTCTCAAAGTCATCCGGATTTATTCCACCCACTTGGGTCTGACGGAAGATGGATGTGCGCTGGTCTTCGGGCCTTCTGAAGTCATAGTATGCAATGGTGCTGGGAGTAGTAAAGCTGCTCATAGTAACAAAAAGCCACGAGTGGGAAGGCCTGCAATGGGCAGTAATAGAGCCAACAAAGTCGGGGAACAGTTGCTCTAATTGCTTGCCGCCATTATCATAAATATATATTTGGTCTTTGACCTGAAAGTACAAATCAGCTATTAAGCAATCATTCATGGAAAAGTGAATTACGTTATGTTTGTACTGCACAACAAATCGATCTTTATGAACCCGCGAGACATTACATAGTAAGGCATCTCTTTGCTCTGGTATCACAATAGTAGAAGATGGTTCCTTCATAGAAATGTCGATTGAAATCAGTTTGTACTGTGAGGCATTCTCGTTGGTATGGAAATAGAAAACCGAGCCATCGTTAGCGATACTGCAATAGTCATAAATAATCATCAAAAATTCCACAGCATGACACAAGTAGGAGTCATACTATGAATACTCTGCAACAAAGGAATCGAAGAGCTTCAACCAGCAAACAGGTTCTCCGAGGTCAGTCTTCTTCAGATCGGCTACCCAAATCAAGTTTTTCTAGAAGACATGCAATAAAGTTGTTTTCTTATGGGAGCAGAGCTTACTCTGGCAGTGTCTTTTGATGTTTGTAGAATAAGGTACTTCTCATCGTTAGTAACACACAGGCCAAACATCCATGTCGGATTATCGTCATCCTTATGGACGAGAATATCTTCGCCTGCACGCAAAATAGTCACAATAGGACCATTGATATGGTATGATGCCTGTCTTACATTGATTTGTGCCGATTCGATGGTAAAAAATCATCGCATTTTCATCCGTTGATGTCTTGATACCATCCATAGTTGCCTGTTTCACGTCGGGGAAACGCTATTCATGATCTGTCGGATAAAGAGCTTCGGATAAATCAATTATCAACATACTTGGTAAAAGAATCCACTTGAGTCTGGTGACCATGAGATACTTGAGAATTTGACATGTTTGACCTCGTCCGGAAGTCTTCCAGTATCGTCTCGCTTGTCTAATGGAGCATCTGTTGGTCTAACATAAAGGTTAGATTCATCACTTCCCTGGAATAATCATGATCCCTTCTCCAATGACAGAATTAACAGAACGACTCACTGATTGGGAGAGCCCGTAGGCCAACAGTTTTCCGGACTTGGAAATTTTGAAGTGAGTTAAAGCCACCGTTCCATCACTACTGAGGAGATTGGGCTGAAGATTGTGAGTCGATATTGATTGAGAGTATACGGTCCGAGACACACATTGAAAAAAATCTCCCCAGGTTCAATTCCGTCTCTGAATTCTGGAAGTTGATCGTCTTTAGTGCGATAAATAACTGTTCGATTGTAGTGAGAATGAGATTCAGCAATGGTGTAGCAGCTCCAGTTTTACCATGTTGATGTTGAAGCCCACTATTGAAGGACCAGTACCAACGCTTATCGTCGTGGAGAGTTGGCACACCGAACTTGCAAAAGCTATAGAAGCCTGGATGAAGGTATTCTGTATGAATGTACCTTTGGATAGTCTATGCTGGCTCGAAATGCATCTTCAAGCCTTTTCCGGTCAGGATTCTGATCTAGAAACCTGCGCGTGAAACGCTCCTGTTCTGAGACCCAAGCATCCGTTTCCTCGGTATGTTTCTCTAGCCAGTTATAAGGGTCGTGTACACGGACAGAACCTTTGCTAGCACTCCTATAAGTATCGACATGGTCGGATCGACACGCTTTGGGATATGAATTTGGAATCCAAGGGCCGGCCATGGTAGATGTTGTTAAGAGGCGTGAAAGAGCAATAGAACCACGTCTTGTAGTTAGAAGGAAAACTCGATACAAGCTTAGCATTTTGCGGGTCAGGACACAACTTATGTCGCGCAATAAACATTTTAATCACCACCTAATACCCATTCCTAATAAGTCATCATCTGCCAGGACTGTCCCTCAGTGTCATCACACCTAGTCTTGCGGCGCAAGTATCTTGTCTTTGTTGCCATATATCTTAGTACAGAAAGGCTACTAGGCTGATTCAAAATCAAGAACAGCTTTCTCGCCAATTATGCGAAATCTTTATAGTGTCATAGCCCGAGGGACCGTGTCAAATTCGCCATACGTCGACTCACTTCAGCGATCACGCTGCACTGCTTTTTTGATTCAGAATTTTTATTTGGCAGCTAGTACTAAGATGCGGAAGGCCTAAACAGGGCCCGACATTAGGAAGTGTATTTACGGAAGGTACATGATGTGACCATAAGAGGAGGGTGTGGGCGAAGTTTGCTAGTGGATACTTGGGGTAGCAGCATGTCCAAAAGGGCTAGAAAGAATTAATGTACATTCATCATCCCTGAGTAGATGGTGCCATAAGGGCATGCTGCACTGCTATACCATTGTAATAACCTCGGAAGCAATCAACACTAGAATGTAGCTTCAATCAGGACTCAGGAAACAATGGTCAAGACAATTGATCACATAAACTACAGATCTAGTGAAAGGTAATCTGGCGGGAGAGCTTGTCTCAAAAAATAAGTTATCTAGATCCTTGGGCCCTTGTCAAACTGCAATGTATAATCATCCATTATACTCAGCTATCGAAGCATCGTAACACCTTCGTGCCGTAGGCACTGCTTTATCCGGTGGCTTGACAAAAAACACAAATGGAATCTTGTCAATGGCCAGGTCATGGTTTTCCTTAAAGAACGGAGCAAGGAAGGATTAGAACGTGAGTTTCCAACATCCTGTCCCGGACATCGGCATGGTGAAGTTATGCGTTATCAAGGCCATACAGTTGATGACTTCTGAGACCAAGGCATAACGGTGGCTATTCAAATTTTATCTTCTGTGTGAGAAGGAATGATATGCTGGGGTAGAAGTAAATGATGAGGTGTGGCAATCTGCTCATTCCTTGATAAAAAGTCATATTCGGACTGCAGATTGAGGATCAGTGGAAGATGAGAGGTTTCAACGGGTCCTGTGTCATGGACCATGCGCAGAAGCCAATAATATCCAAGAGTAACTCCGCTGGGGCTTCATGAATGCTCAATACAGGGGTTGAGGACTTTAAAACCCATCTCTCCTGTTAGAAGCTCGCAATGTCGTCGAACCAATAATCTATGAGCCGAGAATTGACGAGTGTGTCCGTCTAGCTGCAGAAGTCCGAAGGAGCCAAGCCAAGTTCTCATACACAACGAATGTGATACAATTCCCGGGGAGGACACGAACAAGGCTGGTCCCGAGACCACGGTAGAAACCTCTAAAACCTTCTTGTTTCCAGGTGCGTCTGATAGTGGTGGGGATATCGGGGAACAACTTAGATTGGACATTATTCTGTGATGACGTTGACGTTAACTTTGTACAAAGGGATGTGCCAGAATAGGCGACTAACCTGAGTGCGAGACCGCACTACCTGATAGGGGTACGTAGCCGCTGAAGCCATGAATTTACTTGATATGGACATAGATGAATACGCTAGATTGGACTGGAAGAATTGAGTCCAAATTTTACAGTCCAAATGTAGTCCGCACTAGTTTATCCAGGTCTTGATTGTAGGCCTTTCCGGTTCGCTCGGCTTGTCTTTGCTTCTGGTCAAATCCCCATTTTTTCATTTTTTCGTACGCCACAAATTGAATGGCTCCATTAGACACACCCACGAGAGCCAACAGAGTTCCGCGAAAAAGACCCGAGAATCCATCCGTTTGAGCAATTGTCGAAAGTCCATCTGGTAACTAGTAAGATGTCAGGTGTAGTGAGTCAACAGTCAACACACCCCAGAGCCCCTTGTAAGCACCAGGAGATTCCTTAGTCGTAGCGAACATGCGCACTCTTACGAGCCAAAGTGGATTTGTAATTATGGCTGTTACTGCACCTTTGAGATATTGGGAAATTCAAAATTGAGAGATACAAAGCAGAGAAACGACCCGCACTTGCTTCGGCGGAGCACATTAGATATTGAGCTGCCGATAAAGGTTTAGTTATGTCCCCACCCGCCGCTTGCTTCTTAAGCAAGTTATAACTAATGTCACAATCACATCAAAATACTTGACTGCACAAAGAAATGAACACGAACAAGAAAAAGTACAATCCCCAGCTTGAAGCATTTCCAGCAATGTTAGGCGAAATTCCGCGGTAAAGTCCTCTCCAACCCTGCTGTCGTTGAACATCCCTAAGAGCATAGAACATTTGATTGCCTATACCGCCGGCCCGCACTCCTGTGTCAACTTGGAATTTGATTTTGAGCAGATCCAGCGGGTTGAGACAAAGCGTAGTCACGATTCCTGCACCGATGCCAGCAACTGCATGATCCTATGAACATTGCAGAGGGAGCCAATTGACAGTAACTCGGCAGGAACATACAATAGCGGTGGTAGCAAAAAAGCTCAATGGCTGCTGTTTCATACCAGCAGCGTCAGTCGCAAAAATGAAAGGTTGAATACACCATGTGACTAATTACTATTATTTTGATTCAGAATTTTTGTTCCGCAATTAGTGTGCTAAGACGCGGAGACTGATTGTCTATTGACACATCAAGGGAGAAAACAAGCAAAGGATGTACTGATAGATGGACAACAACTTTCAATCATGGTAACAATGGAGGGTGGCAGTTTTTTGACCTCAAGATGAATAAAAGAAAACACATTCAATCATTCTTCAAAGCAGGTGGTTTAATTTCAGTTTGCACTAGAGCATCAAGAGCAATACTCAATCGCACTCCCACAAGAGAGTATAAAAGAAAATTCTTTCCGAGAGAAGATTTGTCCGTGTGGGGAAAGTGAAGTGGAATTAAGACATCCTCTATTATTAACATCATAACCGAATACTTCATTGATTTTCTGACAGATAATCTACATTTGCTGTCAGGTAGCGTCACGTAATATCTAGAAAGCCTTGGCAATTTTTCTTTCCCTTTTTTTCGAGATCAGTTTTGAGTGGTCTTTTTCTTGTTATGTCTGTCATGTTTAATTTTAGTTGCCATTCCGTAAAACATTGTACTTTACCGCGGAATGAAATTGACGAAAGAAAAGATGTGGAGGGTCGATATATAGGGGCCAAACGCTAGGGATGTATCTACAGAAGGAAGAAGGGGAGCAAAGTTTGCATGTGACCAACTCAGTCCCGGTCTTAATTCAACACTGACGGATATTGAATCTCTCCAAACCAACATCTTGTAGCCTTCATTTTTTCGACCCTACTGCCGAAAAGCTCAGATCATGGCTGGGCTCCAACGAAGATTGATTCTAGGCACTCAACTATTTGTCTGAAGCCTCTGAATACAATATGACTGGACATGCTCCTTTACTATGTACATCTGTTGGTTTGAACTTGACGACTACGTTTACTTATCTTCTTGATCCAAACCTAGTGAGTAACGGAGCTGGTTTCAAGGCGTATCTCTCCTGAAATTCGGGGACCCAGAATGAACACCCTTTCTGTTTTCCGTTTTGTAGTCGTTGAGTTTTTGTCTCAAAATCGCCGGTGCAATGGTCGATGGGCACCTTCAAAATTTGGCTTAGAGTCTGTCCCGAAACCGCGTCGAGTCCACCGTCATTTTCATCTTTCCCATAGATGGGAGGGATGGGTAAAAAACGATCAGCCAATAATAAGCAAAGAGACAGCAGAGGAGAAGAAACTGAAAGAAAAAAAGCTCAAGGATATTGGTCTGAGGGGTCGTGCTATTCCTTACAAGAATGTTCTTGTTCGCACTCCTCAAGGTTTGAGTGATTTCCGCTCGCTGATGGACGTCATTGCAGAGGCTGAAAGTCTCAATAATCTTGACAAAAGCCAGGTAACTGGCAAGAGAAATCTGAAGCGGTACCACGTACAACTCGTTGCCAATGAATCAGACCCCATCGTGGCGATCATAGACTCCAAAGAGGACTTCAAGAGGCAGAAGCAGGCTCAGGAGAAGGCAAAGAATAATGCCCATCTTCAAGTCAGGAAAGAGGTGCAATTAACTTGGGCTTCTTCTGAGGTTGATATCGAGACGAAGTTGGAAAAGATAGAAGAGGATATGAAAAAGGGCTTCAAAGTTGATCTGGTAATCATGCCGAAGAAGAGCGTACATCCCCCAGATCGTAAAGAGATGGAACAGCGGGCGGATGATCTGGTTAGACGCTTCTCAGAGATTGCAAAGGAATGGAAGGTTCGAGACTATACAAGGACTACTGTTGTCATCTATTTCCAGGGTATCTCGTCAGCTGAGGCAATGGTTAACAAAGGAAGCAAGAAACCGAAAAAACAACTAATTAAAGAACAGAGAAAACAAAAGGAAGAAGAACGGGCGAGGAAGAAGCAAGATTTTGGGGCTCAATCCAAATTCATGGACGGTTCCAATCTGCCATCTCATTAGTTTATTGATTTCTATCTACTTGCTCCGTACTTTTTGTCCCTCTCGATCTATAGATACTCTTCAGAGTACGGCGACGAAGGCGGAAGGGGTATGATTTTCGCGTGGAAACGGGCAGAGTATAAGCCGTTAAATATCTATTTCTAAATTCCGGGTAAGCTATCGGGTGTCTTTTGAGTTCAGGTATTGTGAGAGATCCTTCCAACATTCCAATACCATCAGTAAGAAATAGGTGGTGGAACCCAACGGGAATGGGATAATCGGCATTAATCATGTCAGCAACTACTTCTTCCAACAAGGCAGTTCGACCCCGTTTGTCAATAACACCAGTCCTTGCATACCGACGGCGAACCGCAATAGAACGATGTCTAGCCTCATGAATAGAAATGCATTTCACAGGCAAAAATTGGGCAAAAAACTTGAGGAGTGCATTGTAGAAACGGGAGTCCAGCCTTGTCATCGGAGATGGATCTTCGGACATAGCGTTCTTCGCTGCTCGATATACAGCCTGTACACGGTAGAAAAGGATGGATAGAATTTCAGCATTGAGGGTCATACGTCGTCGATGTAAACCATATTCTGCCCTGTATGATTCCAGCATCTGTGTATATATAACAACAGGGACACGCCAAGAGTCCGTTGCTCCCATCTGTTGACTTGCACGGCTTGCGTCATTGATCAGTGTAAACAATGTCTGAACCTCTTTCGAAGAGCCTCCTTCAATTAACGTCTGGAAGAAGACGCTGAGAACATAAGGGCCGAGCTTCGCTGCATTGGCAACAGATTCCTCCCATTTCTGCTTCATTGTCTTATCAAGTCGTTCTCTCCGTCGCATGTGAGGATAACGGAAGAAGGGAAGAAGGAGGTGCATAATTTGAATCACAATTCTGGGCCGGCCACCAGATGCAAGGGTTGACAGATATGTAGAAAGAGCGAAAGGATCATGCATCATCTGATGCAGAGAGAGATCTGGAGGTATTCGAACTTTGTCAATGAATTCTTTCAACGCGCGGAAATTAGATGGTACAGATGGTCTCATTTTGATAGGGTCTTTTTCGACAATGCATGCACCACTCGAGCGCAACCTATAAACAAGACTACCCACGAAATTATTTTGTCCGTAAAGAGAGGAGGTTCGAAGCAGGACATGAAGAGTGTCTTTATTTGTGGGGATGGGTGGTACCCGCTGAGTGGTCATGTGCTCAATGATTCGTTTGGCTAAGGTCGCAGATAATCGATGTCGGAGTGCATAGTGTATCAAGGCATTGTATGAGCTCACAGCCATGGCAGGTTGCATACGAGCAAGGGGATGAGAGGGGGTGAAGTTGAGCCCTCGGATGAATCGGACGCCATTGGAGCGGCCAAGACCTCGAACTTCAGCATGCCTTAAAATGAAGGTGCGATCTAGCTGAGCACAGTGAGTCGGAGGGTTTTGGCACAGATAGAGAAGAGTCCGATGAAAATATTGATATGCCGGGACATGCATTGCTCCAGTGGTTCCCCTTACCCAAACCCGATTATCAATCTTTGGACAAGAATAGAGAGCTTTGATGAGGGTCTCCACTCGCGAGAAGGGAAGCTGTCTGTTGTTTAACAAATCCCCTAGCACAGCGAGCGCTTGAAGTGCTTGCTGAAAATATGGATCATTGACATCGTGAGGCGTGGCTTCTTCAAGCTTCTTCTGGATAGGCGACAAAAGTTTAGTTAGTATATCCAGCAGTGGTTGCAGATCTTGAGTAGTCAAGTGCTTTATATACAATGCTTTTGAGGTCTCGAAAGACGGTTGCCTCGATTTCTCAAGTTGACAATATGCAGTCAAACTATTGGACCTTTGTTCCCAATCCTTGACCAAAAGGCCAAAGAGAAGTGAAGCAATAATTATCTCGCCATTGATGAGGCAAAGTGTAATCAGGGTATCGAACATTGCACGTGTGCGTTTGCTCTCGCTCTTCCGTGCCATAAGCCACAGCTGCACAGCAAATGCAGTGTTAAGATTCGATGGTTTGTGATTGTGCACCGAAAGCACATCTGAGTCAAAGAGAAGTTTTTGCATATGACGCTTGGACAGATCATCTCTTCTTTTATTCACGAGACTTTTGTCCATTGCTGCTTCGGCAAGGCCATCTGTGATGCATTCAAGCGTTTTCCCGCGCAGCCGAATTTGATTTTTCATCAAGACAATTGCGAAGTCAGATGCCTGGTGAAATAAACCATGACGTACGAAGCCGTGAATCAAAGTGTGTGCAGGAAGTCGTGGGGAAACACCTGGAGGAATGGTGACCGGGAGTCTTCTGGAGGACCGCCAAAATTTAAGCTGACGCGTTTCTTGAGGAAGGGTAGCATAGCGGATGGTGTTGACGATCATCATAGCACCCTCAAAATCATGTTCTTCAAGAGACATATAAACAGCATTGGTGGCAGCTAATGCCAGACGTGAGGGCCGAGTCTGTTCGGGGGTTTGCGGAAAAGAAGCGGGATCCACAGAGGGATGCTCTGGAAACTGCATGGTTTCAGAGGTAAAGTGACGAGGTGTACTGGCTGTGGTTTTCGAGAAACATAAGGGATTTATATGTGTGGAGGTCTTGGACATAAATGACTTTGAAGATGGAAAAAAGGTGTGAATGTGTCCGAGGCCGGCTGATGAAAACCTGGCGATACTCTGCCAAATGCATTGCATGTACTTCACATAACCTAAAAATGCAGTTGACCTAGCATGATTTGTATCGCAACGTCACCACGCACCCAGGAGTGGTTCAAGCTTCAAGACCAAGGACGAAAATGCGAGATTGCATCAATGTCTAACACGTGACTCACGGAGAGTTTTGCTGGTGCTAGTGGAACGGCATGACAGGTTAGGTGGGGTACTTGCGGGAACGCTGATAGTTTTATCATACTAAATTAGATCCAGTCAGTCAACAAGGTGAGGTCCACTTGGAGAGCAGATGTGAGATATCGGTACCGTGGGAAAGTTAAACCACACGGGGTTTAGAGAGTACCTGCAGCAGTCGTCTTCAGGATCCAGGACCAACAAAAATTTTGTTTTATCTTTTATTTCAGAATAATTTAGTCACCCATGAGCTATCGACACGGAGGCTACCGCAAGCGCTACAGAGGTAAGATGTCAGACTCCCACTGAGGCAATAATGACTGTTTTGTGCAGACGATTATGATGACCGCAGACGTGAGTTCGTAGAGCTCCCAGAGGACAAACTAAAGACTGCGATCATTAAGTTCGGTGAAGTGGTATGTTCCACTTCGTTCTTTTTCTGGCCTGCGTCTCACACGATTGGTAGGATGCTCAAGAGGAGTTGCCTCGACTAGAGAAGCAAATCCGTGAATACCAACCCTTGAATGTTGCAAACATTTCCGAGGCCTTCAGAATAAGGTTTCTTAGCTTTTTGTCTTCTGTTCTTTACTCATGGTCGATTTAAGCGTAACCGAGCAGCCGTACAAAATCCCGTTTTACACTGCTCTTTTGCTTAGTCTTTATAATGCACCTGATCAAGGAGAGTCTGATGGACCCGTACTGGGTCGACTAATTTTGGAAGATTTTTGGAAAGGCTTCCAGGGATATTTGGATAAAGTGGCATGGCGAGAAACGCGTCTATGTGTAATCCTTCCTCTGCTTCAAAATTTATGCAGCTTACTCTTTCACAGATCCAATTTTTCGCCCATTTAACCGTTGCAGGTCTTATTTCGCCTGAATCCATGATTTCTCTGCTCCAATCTTTTGTTGCTGTGTTGGATGAGTTTGGTGTTTCTCATGGTCGTGCCAAGAAAGCGGCTTCGGCAGCTGGTGAAGGTCTAATCATTGTGAGCCAGTATTGTGATGCAGGTCTTCTTTTGTTGAGTTCTCATTCAGGCAGGATTGGTCCTTAAGGCATATTCTTCCAAAAGTGTTGATGATATGATTACTGCAATTCAAGCTTACAGTGATTCAATGATCAGCTCAAAATGGCTTGTAGCCCTCAACAGCAGGATCTCTAATGATGTAGTTATTCCAGAGAGTGCAAATGAAGTAGGTGTTTTATAGTATCAACTCTCTATCTGACATCAGCATATCCTTTTCTAGGTACTTGATAGCCTCCTGGCTGCTTTGAAAGTGCTTAATGAGGCTGACTTTGCAGGAACCATTGACTGCATTCCACAGCCATATCTTTGCGAGCGGATTGACACTGCAATATCTAAATACGACCTACCTTCCGTGTTAGTACCCCCGGAGATCATAGAGGTCGAAGGTATTACCTCCGAAACTGGGAGTGAAACTCAGATTAAAAAAGAAGAATGGCCTGAATACTATTTCCGTGTCTTCACAGACGAAGTGGGTTTCCAAACTTGCTTTAACTTCCAGCTATCTGTTTATTATCTGAGCCTAGGTGTCACCAGACCCAAACACGCCTGCCGGTTATATTATTCGCAGTGCTCTGATTGATACGATTGACATCTTCGAAATTAATCGCAAAGAATGTGCGCGCCTCTTATTGGAATATCCTAAGTGGAATCTTCCAGGCACATTCAAACCGAAGCCCGGCTCAACAATAGAACATGACACCGTTCAAAGCAAGGATTGGCAGCTTGAAAGCACTGTTCTAGAAGCGAGTTTCTAGCCTTCAGTCACTTTTATTCTTTATTGACTTTTTCCTGGGAGACAGACTATTCTTGGTGCCTACTTGGTTTTGCCAGAGCCTTCCCAGAAGTCAATTTATTATATAAGCCTGATCACAGAATTATGCAAGCTATCTCCCTCGACTGTCGGACCTGCTGTTGGAAAATCTATACGAAAACTATATGCTGCTCTTTCTGAGTCGTTGGATGTTGAAGTTGCGCGTAGATTCGCAGAATGGTTTGCCGTCCACATGAGTAACTTTGGTTTTCAATGGGTTTGGAAGGAATGGTGAGCCTGTTCGCTGGCATGTACTCACTATCCTTGACTCCTGCTACAGGGTCCCAGACCTATCCCTCGCAGTTCAGCACCCCAAACGTGCTTTCATTCGCCGAGTCGTTGAGTTTGAAATTCGGCTTGCTTACCATGAACGTATCTTCAAAACACTTCCTCCGCCAATGCAAGAACCCGATGCTTTTGTCATATCCGAACAATCACCTGCACCTGCATTCGAATACGAAGACCCGTGTAAGTCAATCAGACGTATCTTCAGACTCTAATAGAACTGTCATCGACAGCACATCCGCATTTTGAAGCTGCTCAGTCAGTACTTGATCTATTCCGAGGAAGGGCAAGTGCCGAAGATGTTATTGCCCATCTTGACACGCTCAAGAATCAGTTCGAGGGATGGGACGATGGCCGGCTTAATGTTGATGGTCTCACGCGGTCCATTGCTGTCCAATCCCTCCTCAACATTGGATCTCGTTCCTTTTCACATCTTCTCAACGGTATCGAACGATATCTTGCACTCCTTCGTTATATAGCTAGTGGCGGCGTTTCCAGTACCGGAGGACACGGTGATACAGAAGCAAAGAATGATATCTTGACCGCCGTTGCGTCGTTCTGGAAACACAATCGACAGATGGTCGGGATCGTCTTCGATAAGCTGATGCAATATCAGATCGTCGATCCTACTGATGTCATTGGATGGACTTTCCTGAATGGCTCGGTTGTCGGACAGTTGAGGGAGATCGAAAAGCCATTGAATTTGAGTGCGTTTGAGTGGGATTTGCTCAAGGCAGCGTTAGATAAAGCGAATGGAAGGGTTGTGATTGCCAGGAGAAAAATTGCTACGCTGAGAAAGGAAGATGACGATGCTCGGGCGAAAGCAAAAGCTAGTCAAGAGATGGAGGTTGATGGAGATACAAAGCCTACTGGTACGAGAATCAGAATTCAGGACGCGATCGAACTTCTTACACCCTATATCATACCAGATGAAATAGAAAACGTAGCACTCGAGACGGCACTCAAGGCTTCGGAATCCCTCGTTCGCGAACAGAAAGCAGCATTATCGCGTACATTGGGAGGATTCATATCTTGCCTTGCACCTCCGGCAGATGACTTGAATTCCAATTCTCATTCGAGAGATGTAATTGGTGCGGAAGCCTGGCAAAATCGGGACGCTTGGGGTCGAGATGAATGGAATACTTGGGAGACTTGGGGTTGGTATCGTCAATTTGTCAGAGCGGTGAGTGGCACTGCCATATTTTTCTCGTCTTCCCTTTTGCTGTTCTCTTTTCTTCTGGGATATCATTCCGTTGGAAAGTTACTTGTTATATTTTTCATTTGATATCACTAATTCTCATATGTTATCACTAGTATGCACCATATCTGCGCAAGTACACGAATACCTTGGAGACTGTGTCTTTTGTGCGGCTCAATGGAATGGATGGACCAGCCGTGAACCTTCTGAAGAAGTTATGGTATGTTGCTACTGGACAAGAATAAATATTGTGGCTGTGCCAATCATACACCTCTTTCTTGCTCTTTATTGTGTCTCAACTAGCAATAGATTATCATTGTCACATATTGGTCATCGGGAATGAGTAATGGGTGGGAATACAGGAACGGCCAAAGTTCATGCTTGTTCATGCTTAATGATTGATGGGGCAAGGTCTATTAGATAACAAGCACAAGGTGAATATATCATAGATTGGTGTAGTGAGAGATAAGTAAACTGATGACTTGAAACTACAGCAAACAGGACACATACAGCAAGCATTGTTTAGAGATGCGGGACCGAGATAGAGAGCGAAAGGAACAAGATGAGACCTGAGGACAGTCAACCTCAAATTGCCATCTTTGGAGCATTAGCACAACTTATGGGGCTGTTTGATTGAAGTCCCAATACAAAGGGAATTATTGGACAGCATTGAGAAAGAAATGATTTCAGTCGAGGTGGACTGAGACACCAATCACAAGAGTATCTTCGGCTGTAGGGGTCAAGATGCAACTAATTTCTACATTTCCGAGATAACCCACACCTGCGATGACTCATACCTTCCGTCAGCCAGATTGATTTAAACTCTCTCACAGCCCATACTCTGGCAAACCTTCTGAATTATATGTGCCTTATGTAATGATCTTATTCAAATCCCAATCTGCACCTTGTTTCTTTATGCCTTCATCACCGGAGACCCTAAGTGTATCCACAGACCCAGAAAGACCAAAGGAATTGATTGATGGAATGATCTCTCAAGAATTCTCTACTCCAACGCAGCCAATTGTCAAGTTATTGACGCCTGAAGCACTTGCTACATTCAAGACTGCACAGGAAAAAGCTGGCATTGTATACATTTCTCGAATACCTCCCGGAATGCAGCCAGCCAAGGTGCGCCATCTGATGAGCGCGTACGGAGAGGTGGGGCGGGTGTATTTGCAGCAGGAAGGTATGGTCAAAATGTTGATTTGATAGAACTGACTTCATGGTTACTCTGTAGATGCAAAACGGACATATTTGAGGAAAAAATTCACGTCGACGAAAAAGCCGCATTTTACAGAAGGATGGATTGAGTTTAAAGACAAAAAAATCGCACGAAGTGTGGCAGACATGCTCAATGCTCAGCCGATCGGCGGGAAGAAAGGGTCACGCTGGAAAGACGATGTATGGACGATGAAGTATCTGCCCAAGTTCAAGTGGAACATGTTGACTGAGCAAGTTGGTAAGTGTCGCCAAATAATGTTCTCGGAGCAAATAGATGATGCTGTCCAGCACATGAAGCACAACTACATCAAGCTAAACTACGGGTCGAGCTATCGCAGTCACGCGCGGAGCAACAGGAGTACCTACACAATGTCGAGATTGCCAGAATTATGAAGAAACGAGAAGAGAAGGGAGACTTCCACCCCCGGGAACGGACGTTGAAGCGGCGTGGGGATGAGGGCTCAGACTCGGAGCGGAAAAGACCGAAAGACTCGAAATTGGAGGGTGTATTGGAGAATATATTTTGATAAATAATTGATAGAAATGACGCACGGGCCGTGGGAGTCGGAGTTTGAATCAGGTAGTGTGTGAGAAACGCACAGGAAAGGACTTGGTCACGACCACTGTTGAGCGTGTCGAACAAGGGCCAATTTGTGCTCGTCGTGATCCTCAGAGGTCTGTGCTTCACTATGCTCGACCTCTCCCCTCCAGCCTCTGATTTCCATTTCTCTGTCTATTTCTTGGCCTTCTAAGATGTCCTGGTCTTCCTCACATCCTCCCCCCCCTGGACGTTCCCGCTCCCGCTCCCCTCGCGCTTATCCTCCCAGGTCTTCTTACCCGGACCACCCGTACACAGGAGATGCTTACAGTCGAGACTGGGAAGGGTATGACCGTGAGCGATGGTCTTCCTACGACCGTGACAGAACTTCATATGATTATCCTCGACGCCGAAGCCGGAGCCCTCCTTCAGATGAAAGTGCGTACGCGAATATGAAAGACTTGTATGAGTCTTTACAATGAAACCAGGCAGAAAGCGGCGACGTTCCATTTCTCCCTTTGACCGCGATAGGGACCGATACGATCCGCGTCCACGTTACAATGATGACTACGGTTTGAAACTTTTCAGCTCTCTTATAGGGTAACTCACTTTTTATATTTCAGATACTCACTCACGCGGCTACGGATACTCCTCGCCTCCACGTAGAGGCCCAGCGGGTTCCTATCAGTCGTCACGACGCCCTCCGCCCGATCCTCATACGTTCGATTTTCCAGCGACCCTCAAGCAGTATGCAGAGTGGTTTCGTTTCTTCCACCCCCAGGAAGCTTTTGAAGAGGATAACGCTGACAAAGTCGCCGAGCAAGAAGCAGGTGATGGCTCTAAGCCGCGGAATGGCATCAGGAGTAAATGGGAAAAGTATAAAAAGGAATTTGCTGCTAACCAGGTCAGCGTCCTCTCTCTCACCTTGCTCTCGCCCGCGTTTCTATACTTCTGTCGGAACATCATAACTGAATCTGCTTTGTTGCTGTACATTAGCTTCAAACCACGTTTGAGCACCATAGGAAGTCTCCGTGGTTTGCCGAAAAGTATGATCCTAAATTCCAGAATCTCCGCTTACAGGTGCGGAAGGAGGGTTGGAAAGGTCGTATTAATACTTTTCTTGATGATCTCGAGTCTGGCAAGTTTGACCCAGATTTGAATGAAACTGAGCCAGAACCACCCTCACCTGCAATGGAGATTTCACCTATTAACGATATTGCCGCCGAGACCAACGGCGTTGCTGAGGAAAGCAAACCATCTGGTGGTGATGATGAAATGCAGTTCACTGTCGAAATTGACGAAGAGACGGTCGATCCTGATGTTAGCAGAGTGGAGACTAATGGCAAACATTTGTCAGATAACAAACGAAGTAATCGCGGGATGGAGATTTCTGTTTCGCCTGAGGGCAATCAGGTCATGATCCGTACCATTCCACCTGACATCGGCCGTGTCAAACTCGAGGAGGTTTGTGCTCACCTTTCCTTTTTTGGTGTATGACTCAATTTCCTTTTTTCAGGTCTGTACGAAGATTTCAGGTTTCGTATACCTTGCTCTTGGTGATCCTTTGCAAAAGCGCAATTTCTATCGTGCAGGCTGGATACGCTTTCGAGATGATACGGACATGGGCTCTGTCGTCACCGAGCTCGGAGACAAAAAGGTACGCCACCTTCTGCTGCCTCATTACATGTTTCTTTTCTTCGTGTGTCTCTTTTCAGATCGAGGGGTTCAAACTTCATGTTTCCCATGTTGTTAAGCCATTTACTAACCGCGTGCGAAACACGCCTGACGCTGCAAGCCGTCCTGAGCGTCTAGAAAAGGATCTTGGCAACGTGAGGACCCTTGCAATGCAGTTAGAGATGGAAGCTGCAAAATTACGTGTTATGAAAAGATCACAACTTAACATGAAACCCAAAGTCAACGGTGAGGCAAAACCCGAAGAGGATGCGATCATGGCACCGCCTGAAGAAACTGTAGAGGAAGAGGATCCAGAACCTAGAGAGTGTGGTAGTGAGGCCGTTGAACGGAGGGTTGAAAAAATTATGGTAGATCTTCGTGAGCAAGGGTTAGTAGACGTGAACAACGAAAGGGAATATATAGAAAAAAAAGTTGATCTCTTCTCTTTCTCCTTTTTGTGAGTATTGCTGATTTTAATGTGATCTACAGGTGGTGATATCACTGGATTTGTATATCGCTTATCTTCGGGCAGCTTTCCACACATGCTACTATTGCGCTGTAATAACTGATCATCTTGAAGAATTGCAGCGTAAGTGTATCAAACACGAGAGGAAGCCTTTTTCATGCACGAATACCAAACCTACTGAGAGTGAGAGTGCTGAGAAGGATAAGAAGGCTGACGAAAGCGAAAAGGACGGTGTAGAGCAAGAGAAGGATGGCAAGGAGAAGGATGGGAAAGATAAGAGAGGAAATGAACGAAATGGTGATCTCTTATGGATCTTTCTATCGTCATTTGTGCAATGCTAATATCCTTGCAGATGGTCGGTGGTTGGAGTGGTTAGACTCTAAGATCGCTCTGCTTATCAATCGAGACGGTGTTGACCCCCGCGACTACGGGGGTAAATCTTATGAAGAGTACGTTTACATCTTCCTTTATCTGTATATTGCCATTGATGGTAGTTTCAGGGAGCTTGCCAAGGCAGCTGAGCCTCACATCAAACAGGAGGATGAAGGCAAGTTCAGATGCAAAACGTGTCAAAAGCTGTTTAGGGCCTCGTCATTTGTTGAGAAACATATCGCCAATAAACATCCCGAACTCGTGAAGCACCTTGATGATGTGCGTGACGTGACTACCATCAAGGGGCCGATGCTATTACTAACGGGATGCTATTCAGTTAACCTACTTGAACAATTTTGTGCTAGACCCACATCACATCCAACCGTTTACGCATCCTCCTCCAACGATTGGCAACGCCAATCAAGCTCCTCCACCTCAAGCTTATGGGATTCAAGGTACAGCCTTTCATGCTGAGTACGGTCGAGCTGGTGGGCACTATCCATTCCCGCCAGGACCACTACCGTATTCCGGGTACTGGGACCCTTATGCTGCATATCCATATGGCCCTCCGGCCCCTTATCCTCCTCCAGCTATGCTTCCTCGTCGTGATGAGGGTACTATCACTGGTAGGCGCTTAAGTGAGCGCATAAGTGGCTTTACTGCAGAAACTACTGTACCTGTAGGGGCTGGTCTTCCTCCTAAACCTTCTCCAGCGGCACTTGACTCTGCACTGACAAGTGGAAATGGGACTGGACGTCGGAACATGAGGAACAATGGGCAGGCTGGTGGACCGCCACCCCCGCCACCACCAGATGCCAAGGAGGATCCTCGCGCCGCCGCTGGAAGAAGGGTAAGCTATCATGACATGGATCTTGTTGCTGAGGTATGTCACTATGTCGCCAAAAGAACTGAGTTAATGACAACATGAAATCAGGGAGATGTTGAGTTATTTTACTAATCCTGCTGAGTTTTTGTTCCATTGAGTAATTGAATGTGGAGATTGTGACATATTAATGTTACCACGTTTGTTACCTGTTTGAGTTTACGAAAAATCGTTTTTTTCTGGTAGAGGGTTTTGATCAACTGTAGAAGATCTACATGAGATTAGAAGGGAGGCAGAGTGAGGGATGATCATGATTCATTTTTGAGCAGCAAGTGAATAGTGGATGTATTTGGTCAGGTTTGAAGCACAACAGTTTGCCTCCGTGCCTCCAGTATCTCCATTCTCTATACAGGTGCCACACCCTATCCTCCAACTCCCATTACATTCCCTCCTTCTTTTGGGTTCTTCTGAACAAACTTTGGTTAGCTTTCCTCTATCACGTTATAAATGTCACTCATTGGCATTCCAGCTCTGTTGAAATAGTCCACTACGAGTGTTATGAGTTCACTAAGGCGGCCAACACTTCGAATTACCGATTCAATTGGCTCTCAGGATGGTATCGTTATGGAAATTCCTTCGACTCGGCGCAGTCATACATTCAGCATCTCGTATGCTGGTCAACGGCCGGGTAACAGCAGGGGTTCTAGTTCTGGTACAGCTCCACGGCGGCAATCTCCCGATTCATCCGAAGGAGAGGGTGATATACCGACGTCTAAAGATAGTCATTCCGAAAGTGAAAGTCAAGCTCAGACTCAGAGGACGATTGCTCCGACATTTATGACGACCGAGGCCCGAGCCTCGACTACCGCTAATCCTCAGTCCCAATGTTCACCACCTCTCTCGTGCACGGTGCCGTCGCTACCTTCCCAGCTCAGTCATCTTCAACACCCACATAGACAGCAGATGCGTTCTATTCATTCGAATCCTGTCACGCCACTCCAATCTACGTCGCCTATTGATTCCCTGTCGGTTGAGCTTGCAGACGCTTTTCAAATGGTTATCCAGACCATGCTCCAGATCTCGCCACCACAAGTTCTAGAATCTGCCAAGGAACAATACTCGGCATGCTCATTGTCTGTTCCAACACCCTCGATGTCTGCAATGTTCACTGCCATGAAGACCCTCAACTATATGTCAGCAAATTTACTCAGGTTTTACAGCAGTGAATCCGGTTCTCTCGATTATTCTGAAGGAGACACGAAAGTGCAGAATGTGTTTGATATTGGGGAGTTGTTGCAGGGTGTCGGGGATACTTCAAGTGCTATTGCTGCTCAGGCTGGTGTTGATTTGGTACTTCACTACGGAGAAGTGGACGTAAGGCATGTTTATGTGAAAGGTGATGAATGTGGAATTGTATATGCTTTGCTCCATGTGCGTAGTCTCTAATTGGGTCCCTGATTCTGTTGTTGACTTGGAGAAATTTCATAGATTGTTCGTCAGATACTCGACAAGGCCCTTCCTGGAGATCTGATTGAATTAGGCCTTGTGGTTACCCCTCATGGGGTTCAGTCAGGGACATCGACCATCCTGGATGGATCTACTGAAGGACGTGTGACGGTTTCTCCGACTGACATGGACTCGTTGCGGTGCAGTATCAAGATTGAGCACAAGTATGGTTCGAGCATTTTGTCTGATACAAATGAAGGTCATGTAGAGGACTGCAAATCTACCGACAAAACACTCTGCAGAAATAAACAACGGCCGAACCCTCAACTTACTACCCTACTCCTTCGCCGCCTCTTACGCCTCATAGATGCTCAATTTACGATCCAAAACCATGTCGAGGATGGTCAAATATATGAAGTGAGCCTTCTTCTGGACAAGGCTGTTTCTTCGGCTTCAGACTTATCCGGAACCATATCCGGTGGAAACGCACAAGAGGAAGTCTCGGGACTTGACAAAGATCCTAGTACAGAACAACTTCTGGTTTTCGGTGAAACCCTCAAGGGCCGTAAAGTTACGCTTTATGCACGATCGGATAGCGCATTTGCCCGACATATGACCAGTTACATAACTGCGTGGGGCATGGATGTCAATCTTATATTCTCCGATGGCAGGACCGAGAGGTCGACGAATGAAGAGACTTCAACACCAGTACGAGAGAGCTGGTTCTCAACTCCTGGTGCTTCAGCGGCGCCTAATCCTGAAGTTATTGCTTCGATAAGTAGTTCCAGATCATTTGGATCAGATAGTGCATCCCATTTGTCGTTTATCTTCATTGACGACAACACCGGCGTTTTACGAGAATGTTTGCAAGCTCTACGAGCAGAACAGCACCCCCAGAATTTTAATGCACCCACTCACCCTTCTTTGGCTACCTTGCACAGGTCCAGGTCGTCTCCTCAGCTTGCTCGCGTCCTGGGGCAATACGCTACTTCGGTTGTCGTCTTCCATTTCACAAGTCTTGCTAATTACAAAGTCACAAAGGATGTCATTCAGTCTATGATGCCGACACATGGCTCAGCAGCCCGTTTCCCGGAGGTTATGATTATCCCGAAGCCTGTTGGACCTCGACGATTTCTGACAGCTATGCACACTGCAGTGACCCGACCAACAATTGACCCCTTCTTTTTCCCCACTGCCATCTCACCGGGGACACCAGGTGTACAGTCTTCAGGATCATCTTTCCTACCTCCCCCTGGCTCCCGTACAAATCAAATCATACAAACAGGCCCTTCGATCAATCGCGCGACGCAATCTCTCTTTGCCAATCTACCATCTCCATCGCCGCTTGCGATTCCTGACTACAATAATGAGTACTTCCCTGACCCAGCTGGGAAGTTTGGTTTGTCGCCTTCTTCAGGTTATCTAGTTTCGAGTCCTGATGGGCAGCCTGCGGGTATCTTCTTCCATCCACGGTCAAAGAAGAAGGCTTCGCCGCAACCAATGGAACAGATCGGGAATCGTGTACCCACTCAACGATGTTCGTCGATTCCAAGACCATTTGTAAGAGGAGGCCGAGAGACCAAATTATTTCCCAGTTTACATGAAACCTCAAACCCGATCCCAGCGGCTATTCGATCCCATTCTGTTACTCAAAGCCTGAAAGATGTTGCAGCGATTCCTGTAACTCCTACGATCCCTCCTAGCGAGAATGAGGTGTCAACGTCTGAACCACGATCAACCCCCGGATCACCGGCAAATGAAAGTAGCTCCTTGAAGGCAGTTGTGAAACAACCATCGCAGGAACGACCAGATCCGATTGACAAAAATGTGGGAGCCGGACCAAGGAAGAAAGGCAAGAATACAACTCCTGCAAACAATATAGTCCCTCCGATAAGCGTTCTCATTGTTGACGGTCATTCTACTGTAAAATTTTGCTTGATGAAATGCTGATATCAATTTCCAGATAATCCCATCAATCAAGCTATACTGTCGACATTCATGAAACGGAAAAAGATTCGCTACGATATAGCTAATAATGGGAAAGAAGCGGTCGAAAAGTGGAAGACTGGAGGTTTTCATTTGATCTTAGTATGTTGACAGCTCATGCCTTGAACGTGCTTAAATCTTACCCCCTCAATTAAGATGGATATTCAGATGCCAATAATGGATGGCATAGAAGCTACTCGGGAGATTCGACGACTAGAACAACTGGACGGTGGCTCCGATTTCTCTCCGATAACTTCTCATCAGCTACCCATGGACATCTTGATCCTTCCTTCTGCATCTACGAGCGAGATACGTTCTCCAAGCGGATCTTCTCCTTACCGATCTTCTGTGATTATCGTGGCCCTCACTGCTTCTTCGTTACAAAGCGATCGAGTCAGCGCTCTAGCTGCTGGGTGCAACGATTTTTTGACCAAACCTGTGTCACTTTTATGGCTGAACAACAAGATTATGGAATGGGGTTCTATTAAAGCATTGCAAATGTGGGCAGACATTCGACCAGAAGCCGTGAGGAACATATCCAAAGGTCAAGAAGCTCAAGCTCGTGCTGTCGCTGAGCGCCTACATATGCCCAAGAACCGTAAATCCCCTCCGAGGCTCTTGATCACCGGGAAAAGTGCATCACCACCCAAACTCTCCACGGCTGTTGAACACCTGACTCGATTTGCAAGGCAAGATGGAGCTTCTTCAGTCAGTTCAATCAATCTCGGGGACGAAGTGGGTCCTCCGGCGCCCATCGCTCTAAATAAAAGGTCGCAAAACAACTTGGCCGGATTTTCAGGATCGAAAACTGTTGAAGTCGACCAAGGTGGGGATAAATCGAAGTCTCTACCTTGATCAAACTAATTAGCCATTGATAGACACTCATGGTATGAGGGCCTGAGCCTTGGAGTAGATGGGTTAGGACTTGCTGATGTGTTGTGATAGGCGCACCTCGTGCTTCTTCACCATCCGCCAATGTTTCAACCTTGGAACAAAAAGACGACAGCATTTATAACATAGCTTCCAGCCCAGAAAAAGAGGACGTCAGGCAGGCTCCTGAACTTAGTCAAGCCTCTTTGCAGGAAGACACCGAACCCATGAGCGTGACTTCTACCAGATCAGCTAAATCACGCCCCGTTGACTGACGGTACGGGGCAACCTCGGTCGTGCTATGGTGCTTTCTTATCGGAATTGCACCACACATAGTACGCAGGGTTGCCGAGAGCTTTTCTCGCTGATACTCTCGTGATTATCTGTCCCTATCCCGTCAGCGTTCATCTCCTCATACCCCTTGCTCATTCGATTTTTCCATTTTCAACAATCTCAACTGATTTTGGGGCTTTTGGTTGCTTTTTTGTACAAGTTCTTTGTGGGTTTGTCATGTGACAATGATTATTTGCCGCGCATCTCCTTGTATCTTATTTTCTCCTTTGGGTTTTCATTAAGTTCTGAGTTTATGTGCACGGGGGCACGAGTGCACTGAGCATTGAACATCGATACTACTAGCAACGTGTTCGCCAGCCGACCGACGATTCATTTGAACTTTTGGGGGCTTACTTGATTCGTCAATCGACACAAATGATCGCAAATTGAGGGGTATTCAGTTCTCAATGTGCATCACTACACCTCATGGCTCCTAGACTATGTTCTCTGTGTGAAACAACCAAGGCTATGTTAAGGAGACCCAAGACTGGTCAACAGATCTGCAAAGACTGTTTTTTCTATGTTTTCGAAACCGAGGTACACAACACAATCATCGACTCCAAACTCTTTGAACCTGGGGATAGGGTTGCCATTGGTGCCTCTGGGGGTAAAGGTATGTGGTTCATGTGAACGACCAACTTGTGATTGACATGTCTTCAACAGATTCAACGGTCTTAGCCTTCGTTATGAAGACGCTTAACGAACGTTTCAAGTATGGCTTGGAATTATTCCTCTTGTCCATAGACGAGGGGATCACTGGCTATCGTGATGATTCACTTGAAGTGAGCCATTGAATTACTCAGGCGGCGAAGACACCTATCTGATTTTTTCAGACGGTCAAACGAAATCAGCAGCAATATGAAATGCCATTGAAAATTTTGTCCTACGATGAATTATACGGGTGGACAATGGATAAAGTAGTTTCTCAAGTTGGTCGTAAGAACAACTGCACATTTTGTGGTGTATTCCGGAGACAGGCGCTGGATCGTGGTGCAGCGATGCTCGAGGTGGACCACATCGTCACAGGTCACAATGCGGACGATATAGCAGAAACCGTTCTGATGAATAGTAAGTGGATCAAATAGCTTTTCTGCTAGATCGAGGCCCGCTGAACTTTTGACCACTCGAAAGTTATGAGGGGTGATGTAGCTAGGTTGGGCCGTTGTACGGCTATCTGCACACAGGGAGAAGATACAATTAAGCGATCTAAACCGTTTAAGTATACTTATGAGAAAGAGATTGTGATGCAAGTACTGGAATTTTGCCCATTTGGGACACTCCCGAGTTGACAAGAAGTTTCAGGTATGCGTATTTTAAGAAACTGGACTATTTTTCGACGGAGTGCATATATTCTCCTGATGCCTACCGCGGGCATGCGCGGGCATTTCTCAAAGACCTTGAAGCTGCGAGACCGAGCGCTATCATTGATATCATACATTCTGGAGAAGCTTTTGAAGTGAGAAAAGAGGTCAAGGCCACCCAACATGTGCAGCGTGAGTTTTTACGATTTTGAATCCGTTGTGGCTTTGTCATTCTCCCCCTATGTCTTCTGATTGACTTTTTTTTTTGTGCAGAATCCTGCCAGAGATGTGGATACATGTCAAGTAACCCGTTGTGCAAAGCTTGTACTCTTTTGGAGGGTCTTGAGCGTGGCATGGCAGAATCTGGACTGGTTAGTTGTGACTATGCCTCGCCCCGAATTGGTGGGGATGCTAAAGAAATCAACTGATTCACTTGTTCACCATAGACAGAACGTGCACGCAAAAAGCTGGAAGTGGAGGGTCCTACTCCGGGTAATATTCGAATGATTCCTTATTTCAATAGACCTTCAGGAAAACCGGCATTATCTATTACGTTGGAAACGTCCCCTTCCTAGGTGACACATACTTGTGGCTCTACAGGCGTTTCCGCTATCTGCTTCTCGACAGGTATGGCCTGCCTTTAGACATCAAATAATCCGCTCCAATGTCAGCTCTCCACTAGAGGATAGATTATTGGTTTGGTACAACTTCATCGGTCTGTCTGGATTACGACATACATGACAGTTTCTCTTTCACATTGTTTATGGCCGTTGCTTGCCTATTCATGACCATTTGTGTAAAGTCAGGGGCATCCATAGTGTACGATTATTATGAAATTGATGACAAGTCTGACATGCGAAAGAATATCCTTATAACTCATCGACGCTATCAAGAGAAGAACTGCGAAAAAAAGAAGCTAATTACATGTTTATCCACGAATAGTATGTCTTTAGATATATTACCAGTCATAAACACTAATGCCGCAAAGTGGGGAAGAAAGAAAGAAAAAAAGAATAACAAATGGTAGAGGATGTGGATGTGTGAAAGAGAAAATTAAGTCGCAATTCTAACAATGACGGTTCCACCGCTGGTAAGCGGACCACCACACACAAATACATCAGGAGCTTTCTCAAGTGGCACAATACGTTTTCCTTCCCAATGACCACACCTCACCTCCTGATCTGAGTTTTCATTTTCTTGATACGATGATGAGAGTTCTGGGGTTCCCCTCCTATTATTGGGCTTAGTGGAGCCATCAGCGGTAGTATATTCTGCCCCAACCCAGGGTTTGATCCCATACTCAAGACCGAGATCGACAAGCAAACCAATAGTCTCTCCAATATCCCTACCTTCCCAATCGACGTCCTGAGAAATGTTGACCCACGCATAACCAACTTTTCCCTTCTTACTATCACCTGTCCGCGTGTTCATGGTCTCTGATGAAGTCTTGTCCAAAGACGACAAGGATGAACTAGTACCCCCATTTCCAAATTTGAGTGAGCGTATCCCTGCCCGGAACAAGTCCCCAGCACTGGGGATCACTCGCTCCGGATTATCGCCAATGACAGTTGTGAACTGCCCCATCCCTCTGATCGCCGTTCCGCTCCTCGTTTCGCCGTTGTTAGGTTTCTCGTCGGAATAGTTTCTCCTTCCAGGTGACCTCAACAACCTTTCGGCTGCCTCCCTCACATCCTTCCCACCAATTGTATCCAGAACCACGTCGAACACATCCCCGTCTTCTCTCAGACCATTGATCACTCTCACTACGGCGCCACGTCCTTCATCCATGTCGACGACTTCACCGTCGTCAAAGATAACTTCCTCCGCTCCCCAGTTCCTAGTCCGCTCTTCAACTTCCTCCATGAAAGCATCAGCGATAGTAGATGTCGTGGGGACATTAGGTGGTGAAGCGATGAACGGTACGTGAACACATACACGCCATCCTCTAAGAACCAACATTTGCACCGCCATGGCACCTACACCATCGTGCCCTCGCAACACGAGTGCACGCCTCCTTCGACCGTTTTCGTGGTCGCCTAAATTTAGCCGAGAGACCGTAGCACCGTATGTGGTAAAATTGAGGGGCGTGTTTGGATCATGTCCGGCAAGTCTGTACTTGGCCATATCGGAACTCCGGCCGATCGAGGAGAGAGTGGGGTTTTCGCGCATCGAGGAGAAAGCATAGATGAATGTTCGGACGGCGCGGTAGGCAGGAACTCCACATAGGGGTAGGAGAGCGAGTTCTTCGAGGGTCAAGGTGTGTTGAGGGAAGGTAGGGGTAGAGGAACCGGAAGAAAATATCAGTGCTGAAAGTGCCCTTTCGCTGGATGTGGTAGTGGGCGACAGCTTGGGGTGTGGAACACGATGTATACGGTGTCGATCGACAACGATAAACTCTGTGAGAGCACCGGACTAGAAGGGAGTGTCAGTGAAACACATACCCACAGATACTAGACTAATCTCACCTTTTTGACATCAAGTAACCCAGCAACCCAGTCTCCTTTCCTCACTACTTCATCTCGAACTTCCCAACCACATTCGACTACTCGTCCAACGAAACTTCGCCCAGGTACATGCCCGATACCCGGTATGAGCGTTCTAGCAGAACCCAAAAGCACATGTTTCTCAGGTAACGTAGCCGTGCGCTGAGGGGTTGAATGTTGAAACTTATCAGGGGAGCATTCGCGGCGATACAGTTTTGTTCTCATTGATCGCCCAAGACTCACAGATCGAGAAAAGCGTTCACGCAGACTTAGACTTCGTCCGAGTCCTGAACCTTGAGATATGGGCTTGAAAGCCTGCATCTCTTCTTCATGTTCGAGCCCGTTCATTCTTTGACCATTCTGACCATCTCCAAAATTGCTGGTCGTCACAGCAGAAGAAGGTAGATTGGCAATACCTCCAGAAACCAGCCTCACCCCAATAAGTCTCCCATCCATACCATCAATGCCTACAGCCCACACCTGCACGAGTACACTGCCATTTGGAACATATTCCGGAGGCTTCCTGTGGCTTGTGAACCCCAAAACACTTGTGGCTCCGTCCAGATCTGTTATAGCTGGCTCTCTATGCTCATCGTCCGCCATCTTCACCTCACCAGCTGAAGGATTCGTCGTTCGCCTGACCAAAGTCAGCCTATCCATTAAACCCTTTTTACTCGTCATGCCTCCTAGTCCTCTGACCACTTCTACACTCGCCATCGTGGTTTGAGCTAAACCATCCTTTGTCAGGTCAACTCTACCATGAATACGTGCTGTTGTGTCTCCATCGGGGTTGAAAGGTGGTGGTGCCCGGGGGAGCACAAGGGACGTAAAGCCGGGCGTGCCTTTTGATGGAAGCTCTCCAGATGACTGTGGATGAGCACTCGGATTGACGACTTGTGTATTTGTGGGCAATTCACTCGACGAGCCATGACTGCGAGCGACGGAGTATACACGTGAATGATCCCCTGTGTTGACATGTTGTTTTTTGTGCGGAGCCGATGATGCAGAGCTAGAAGGCGAGACCAAACCTGGATACTTTGACATTGACTCGGGGCCTAGTGATCTAGAGCGGCGATGACCAAGCACCGGGCGAGAAAGAAGCTTGGATACTTCGGTAAAGCTGTTGTTCCTGGGTAGTGCTGGAACCGAGGAAGGTTTGGCAGACAGTGCTAATGGTGAGGATGTCAGAGGTTGATGTCTCGTGTAGATGTGTTCTCTTTCTTTCCCCTTTGCTTGGTATACATTCTTTGTGTCTCCTGTAACCGAACCGCTTACGGTAGAGGTGTCAGCCTTTTCCTTTCCCTTGCGTTTCGCGTCAACGCTGGCCCCTTTTCCGGCTCCCGGAGAGCGCTTTCCAGAGCCTTGGTGATCCTTCTTGCTACATGGCTCTTGTTGCTCCGCCGCTTCAAGAACGGCTGTCATACTCATCATGGGTCCGGAGCTTTTATCATCACGAGTGCGCTGGTATTGGTAGTGTAAAGTGGGGTTTGTAGATGTAGATGTATTGGTATGAAGGACCGCTGTTGTGATAGCATGTGTTTCATGATGTCGTCTTCTTGTCATGGGGGTGATGGTGGCTTTCATAGTGTCACGGGCCGTCTCATCAGCCCACCGCTTGGTTGCATCGCTGACGAGGGGCGTACGCTCCTTGTGCCTGCTTCCATTGCTCCCGAGTGAGGGTGTGGTGGCTGGGGTCGTTTCGGTGACGAGGTCGGAAAACACGACTGAATGGCCCTCGAGTGAGTTTAAAGACATGAAGGAACTACTGGATGCCATGCTCGCAGGTGCATGTGCACGAGGTTTGGCGGCATCGGCTCTGGGACGAGCATCGAGGGCGGGGCGAGTGCTGGTAGAGTGCGAGGGGGTTTGAGGAGTCTCGTTTGGACTTTGGTGAAGAGAAGAGCAGGGAGTGTAGAATATGTCGTCCTCGGAGACACGTGATAAGAAAAAGTCCTTTGGAGGGGGAGGGGGAGGAGTGGCGGCTGAGTTGGAGTCGATCTAGGGTTGAAGAGAGATTGTGCACGCTGGAACTGATATGTCGCGGGAATAACATACCCTTTCTGGAGTGAGATAGGACTGTGTGGGACGGTTGAGGACTGACTGGAGCAGGGTGGGCTTTGCCATGGACGGCGCAAAAAGGGGAGGTCGCGGGGTATTATGCATCAGATCACGTGGTGATGGATCAAGCACGTGGTGATGGGATCATGGCACGTGGTGTTGGGGACAAAAGGCTGTGGTGAAGACTAGGAGCAGCCAATGGGCGACGCATCCAAGAAGGCCACCATCGACAGCCTCCTCAACCCCGTCACCGACAACGACAACGACAACAACTCCCTCCTCACCGTCCTCGACGACGACAACGACAACTCCTACCCTCTCCGCGCCGCCTCCTGGGATCTCCCCCACTGGCAGCAGAGCGAACGCGCCTCCATCCGCATCGCCGCTCGCGGGTCCGTGCAGCCCCCCGACCCCAACCCGCCTCCCGCCTCCCGCAAACGCCTGTCGGATCCACCGCCTCCCCCCCAGTCCAAGCGTCCAAAGCCAGATGGCCCCCGACGTGGCTACACCGCAGAGAAGCGCTCAAAGGCTCTCCACATCCAGAACAGTACGTTTTCTCTCACTCCCCTCTCACTCCTCTCCACAGTCCCCGTCATGTCCTCCGTCTCCTATGCCTCTTCTATCGCCGCAGACGGTGGCTCCACCAGTGCGTTCTCTCTCCCACCCCGTCACCCTCCTCCTCATCTTCCTCCAGCCCCCATGCGTGTCGTCACCGGCGACCATGGCCAGGTCAACGGCCTCGTCACCGAAAACGCAACCCCCCTCCACTCCGAACTCCAGTCGGCCCGCTGCATGTCCAACCGCTACCGCTCCGAACTCTTTCCACGTTGCGTCTCCTGCACCAGGCGCTGGGCAGGCGACACCTGCCGTTTCCAGGGCATCCGTTTCTTCCTCAAAGACAGGCAGCACAACATCGTCGGCATCAGCTTCCTTGGCAGCCGCTACCAGGATGCCCCAAAAATGTCCTATCCCTTCAAATGGAATGTTCCCCTCCAGGAGGCCCATGTCACCAGAATGAAGGTTTGTATATATGTCCTCCTCCTACATTCATCGAGCAAATCTTCCTCCTCCTCCTCTGCCTTGGTTAGCTGAGCATTGCCAAAGCTTTATTGCCTGTTCTCAGGAATGAACGCCAACACATCAACTTTCAAGACTTGATTCGCCGCCCCCGCGAGAGCGAAGTCAGAGCCACATGCGGTCACGCCCTTTCCCCTTGTCTGTCCATCCCACACCTGACGTCTCTCTAGATACTTGCATGACCTCTCTCTTCTCCTGTACATGGATGTGCAGGCTCTGCGGACGCGAAGCTTGTGCCGAGTGTTACATCCAAGTCAAGGAACTCACCACCGACAAACCCGGCGCAAACTCTGCTGAACTCGCCGTGCTCCAGCAAAAGAGAGACAAACATGCCCACTGCAATCCCTTCTTCCTCAGTTGCACTAGAAGGAACGAGCATATGGCCAGGGACTTTTCTCCCGTTTCCAGATTCTTCCAAGAAGAACTCGATACAGCTATTCCTCAAATGGAGAGTTTGCTTGCACAAGAAGCCAATCAGTCATCTGACCAGCAGCTTAATGGACAGATGGGCGCGATGCCTCACTTGAGCCCCAGCTTTACCCTACCCTCTGACATCCCTCCAGCAACAGCGCCTCGCAAGGACAGCCTTGCAGCCATCCTCCACACAGCATCCCTTGCCTCGCCTCCTTTTGTCCCGCCCAATCTTCCTCCCATCACGCGTTCGGTACCCTATCGCGACATCAAACGCTACTCCTATGCCCAAATCAATATGGCCGATTCTATCTCCCTCTTTGCGCCTATCTGGCAGCAAGGAGACCCCATCGTGGTCACCGGATGCTTGGAGTACTTCAAGATGGCCTGGAACCCCGACTACTTTATTCAGAATTATGGCGATCAAACATGCATCATCATCGAGTGTCAAGAGGAAAACAACATGCGCGTCACGGTCCGTCAGTTCTTTGAAATGTTTGGCAAGTACAACGACAGGAAGGAATGCTGGAAGCTCAAGGACTGGCCCCCTTCCACTGATTTCAGGACCGCATTTCCCGAACTCTACAAGGACTTTAGTAACGCGGTGCCAGTCCCTGATTACGTCCGTCGTGATGGTGTCGCGAATATCGGCTCCCATTTTCCTGTCAACACGGTCGCCCCTGACTTGGGACCAAAAATGTACAATGCGCTCGCTTCAACTCTTTCCGAGGGAAGTAAAGGGACAACTAGGTTGCACATGGACATGGCCGACGCCGTCAACGTGATGACTTTTGCTGAGAACAGTCCTGATGGCTCGCCCGGTTGCGCTGCATGGGACCTTTTCCGCGCATGTGACAGTGACAAACTTCGGCTTTTTTTGAACGATAGGTTTGCCAAACAATCAACTGACCCCATTCATGCTCAAAATTACTACCTCGATGAACAACTACGCAAGGAACTGTACGATCAATACCAAGTCACGTCGTATCGTGTGTATCAGCGACCGGGAGAGGCGGTGTTTATACCTGCGGGGTGCGCGCATCAGGTTGCGAACCTAGCGGATTGCATCAAGGTTGCGATCGATTTTGTGAGCGTAGAGAATATCGGGAGGTGTGAAGACTTGACGAAGGAGTTTAGAGATTTGAACCAGAGGTTGTTGTGGAAAGAGGATGTGTTGCAGCTGAGAAATATGATGTGGTTTGCGTGGTTGAGTGCTGGTGTCTGGGAGAAGGGAGGATTGAGAGAAAATGTCACAAGTAGTGGAGAAGAGGAGGGGGGTTCAAGCGGAAAGAGGAAGGGTAAGGGGAGGAAGAAGGGTGTTGGTTCTGCGTGAATCATATACGATCAAAAAGCTACCTGGATGCATTCTTGGTTTTGACACTTGTAGTTGGTTTTTCTGTGCAGCTTTTTTTTGTGCTTTGCGAATGGTTCGTTTTTTAACCAATATGATACTGAACATCGTCAATTGTGCTTTGGAACGTGCCTGCGCCTAGGGCAGGCGACGACTGTTTTTCTGGTGCTCCGATTGTGAGTGGGCAATAGGCAAGTTTGCGTTCACGACTAGAACAATACGATTAGCCCTGAAAGTAGTTTTTTTTTTTGAAGACCTAGTTGCCATCCTCGATTCTCTCAGACATCTACGTACACATGCATAATTTCCAAACGCATATTACATCACTGGGTTTTAGCGTGTGAAGATCTAATTCGTGCTTGATTCCGTAACTTTCGGATCAGATTCTTTTTTTACGAATGGCACCATTCAAGATACTGTCCACCTCGGAATCCTGGCATCTCGCTACTTTGAGCATCTCATTTCTGGAATGAATCCGTCAAAATTCTATCCTACAGTTTTTCAGCGATTCTTTTCAGTGTCTCAGTCGCATCTGGTTGTTCCACCATGTCAGCGACGACGATGGATGAGCGTACGACCGTCTTTGATCGTATCAACACCTGTGGCCTCTTCTTCTTCTTCTTCTCCTCGGAAGAAAGTCACCATACAAGCCCTCCATGCACTTCGTGCGTCTGGGACACCGATAACGATGATTACGGCATATGATTACCCCACAGCACTTGCCTGCTCGTCGTCACCTCTGACTGATATTATCCTTGTTGGAGACTCACTCGCACAAGTTGCGCTGGGCTATACGTCGACGACCCAATTGACTCTGCCTGAGATGATATATCATACCAGAGCTGTCGCACGGGGCACGACCCACCCACTCCTCATCGCTGATATGCCTTTTGGTACATATCATATCAGCATTGAGGATGCGGTTCACAATGCGGTTAGTATGGTCAGAGAAGGGAATGTAGAGGGGGTCAAGTTGGAAGGAGGCGAGGAGATGGTAGATGTGGTGAAGCGATTGACGCAAATCGGTATTCCGGTCATGGCCCATGTTGGACTCTTGCCTCAGAGACATACGGCGCTGTCAGGTTATAGAGTACAAGGCCGGAGTGTGGAAGGTGCGAACAAGGTGGTGCGTGATGCTCTTGCTCTGCAAGATGCAGGCGCGTTTGCGATAGTGGTGGAGGCTGTCCCAAAAGAAATCGGAAAATATGTCACTCAGAAACTTGAAATTCCGACGATTGGGATCGGTGCTGGTCCTGAGACAAGTGGACAGGTTCGGATTTTGCATAATCACGTTGAAATTGAAGCTGATTTCTTTTAGGTGTTGGTCTTTGATGATATTATGGGAACTTGGTCTGGTCGAAAAGCCAAATTCGTGAGACGGTTTGCAGACCTCAAGTCTGTGAGAGATAATGGCGTCAAATGCTATAATGAGGCAGTTCGGGATGGGTCTTTCCCCAGCCTCGACACTGAAAGTTACTCCATGGATCCCGATGAGTGGTCAAGATTTTTGGCAGATGCCTAGTCGCCCAATATGATCGACCTTTCCGATACCAAGCTGTCGATATACACGACTGATCCTCCTCCCCCCCAGTCCGACTGGTGAGCGGCGTCGTAGATGATCTCGTTTCTATTAATAGACTAGCTATCGTCATCGAAGCCCTGGGTGACCTTGAGGGAATATCTATATCTTCCAATACCACGAAGTTGTACTCGCAGGTTTCCCAGCCACCTATCTCAATCACTGTCAAATCTGATTCTTTCCTCCAACGAGACCCAGGTTGACCCCAGCCTAGTGATGGTAAATCAAAAGCTAACGTCTTGTGATAAGTATCAGAGGCTCCTTTGATATATGCATGTCATTATGAATGAATTCATTTGAACATGCTTTGAGGTTTTTCCTCATGCAATGACCTAGGTGGCGATTGTTAACAACTATATGTGTGCTTTGAGAATCAAGATCATACAACGGTTTCAATTTGGACAGCATGAGATCTTGTAGGATAAAAACTCATTGATTTGATTTGATAGCTATAGGAGTTGTAAAAATGTAATCGAGTTCCTCCAGTGTTCATTCTTTTCTGATCGCAAGAATACAAACAACAAGGACATTTTGAAAGATACTGATAAGAGTGACCGGGCACTCGGAAGAAGATCACGATAAATTCAGGATCCATGAGAACCCAAATGATGAAAGATGATACATGATCGAAAACACTACCTACTCCCTGCACTACCCGAAGAATTGAGAACGAGGGGATGTCAAGGAAAGGCCTTGGAAGTTTTCAACAGCCCCCCCATTATTGCCTTAGGCACATACAGGCCCATTTCACGATTAACAAGAGGAAAAAATCCTTCTCCAAGAGAGTAAAAGGGTTGATGAAAATAGGTTCAGTATGCTTGTTGGGGAAGGTGTAGATGAAGAATGCAATTGAAGAAACTCTGGCAAAATTATCTTATACATCCCCATCTTGCCGTTCATGTCTCCTAGACACCCGACGACATTCATATCTCGTACATAACCTGATCTGTAAAGCTTGACTACGTTATGAGCGGGTCCAAGAGATTCTCCCGGATTATACTGGCGTCGTGATCGAGTGTATTTTCCAGTCGAAAGGGTATGTTTCAGTTAGTGATATCTGCAGTCGCGTATACAGTTTAAATTTGACAGAAGGCGAGTAGGAGCCCCACTTGAGGACCACGGACCAACGTGCACAACACTGTAGGACTGATCAGAAGAGACTCAAACCTGTATAGTGTGCACTCACCGTCCATAACGAGCAAGAATGACGATGACCTTGGCAGCTTGAAATTGATCACTTAAAACTCCCCAATGTCATCGTTGTCCAGCCAATCACCCGCTGCACCGTCATTCTCGCACCCATTGCTCATTCCATTGTTCCTTTCACCTTCAATTGGTATTTGAATCTCATGATCATCAACTACATGTTCATCCACTTGTTGTCCCTGATATCCGTCTCCATTGGTGAAAATTAATTTGGAGAATAAAAAATGGGAGGAAGGGGGCATGCCAACCCTTCCTCTCATCTGGGTTTGCTTTAGTTTTAGTATTGCCCCTAATTCTAGCGCTACTTCTTTTTTACTCCATCTTGATGCTTCCTATCAGAGCGGATACATATAGATTATCAGGTCAAGCCTGCAAAACTAGACACAAAAAAACCTACCGTAGTCAAGGAATCAACGAAACCAAGGCCTCGATCGACCACTACCCAACTGTGAGTGTCACCCACAGCATCCCAAGCGTCTTTCTCCTTCGTTATATTGTCAAAGTAGGCTGGCTTGAAGATTTTCTGAGATCGTCGGGGTACAGGTGACGGTAAAGAATGTAACGTCCCAAGTGTTAGAAGATGGAAACGATGAGGGCTGGCTTCATACCACTGGATCCATAAGTCAAGTATCAGGAATATTGGTCGGTGAGCACTTGCCATTTCGCCGCCACTACTGTCAGCCCAGCTCAACCAATCAATCACACCATCGCATTCTTCTAGCTCATTGCAAAATTGGGTGTAGTTCTGGTGTATGTAGAGTGAGAACAGACCAGAGTCAATCGGAGAGTCAGTATATAGGGACTTTGAGTAGGTGCATAAGTCCAGATTGCTGGGAGTGGTAAGAGACAAAGAAGACATACATCGACATCTACACGACTAACCCTTCTTTCGTGTTCCTGCAAATGCCAAGGTAGCTTGGGCGGATCCTTAAGCGAAGCATCCAACTCTCTCTCCTTCTTGATATCCTGAGCCGTTGCAGACGTACTCGACGGATCACCTTTACCTGCGATTGTTTCTCGAGTTAATCACTCATCAAATGTTCATATAAAATCCAGAAGACAAACGTTTGTTATACATCACCCTCCCAACTAAATGGAACAAGGCAAGACCTGATTCCCTTCGTGTGACAACCTGTATGGGTGCAGTTGAACAGGGATCTCCTTTCCTTCGTGGTGATTTCTTGCCAGGTATACAGCTGAACTGAAGTGTCATGATCGCGCTGCGAATATCCCCGTTGGCTGATTCTACTACCATGCTGATGATTTCTTTTGAAGGTGGAACAGACGAGGACTTCGATCCGAAGTGTCGGTCAAGGAGTCTCGTCAGAGCTTTTTTCATCAGTGTAGGTGGAATGGGATTGAATCTATGAATCCACTCACTAATCATCAAAATGAAAAGAGGATATCTACGCACCCAATTTGAGTCACATAAGGGCCTGTGAGTAGATCTTTTGATAGCACCGTCCTAATGTCTAGGATATCACTCCTCTCACAACTCCATGCATATCCACCAATACTTCTCCCACCGATCAAATGTTCATCACGCGTTTCGCCCCTCATCGTTGCATCGCTCATGATAATGACGAGAGGGACGGGTGAAGCTGATTCAATATATGAACGGATTACAGTGTGAAATTGAGCTTGAATTCCAGCATGAAGGATATTGGGTAAATCTTCGAACAAAACAACATGCTTCGAACTTGTAGGTGGAGGATCTGATTTTCGTCTAGTGAGTGTTGAGTATAATAAGGGGGTGGCTGCTGCAAGAGACGTATCGGGACAAACAGCAGAGCAACTTGTAGCTCTATCAAAGAATACCTTGAATTTGGAGAACGTAGACTCTCCGATCGCGTTACGCCACTCAAGAATTTGAAAACCCATTTCGTGGGCAAGAACCCGAACTGTAGCAGTTTTTCCAGTCCCAGGGGGACCTGTCAAAGCCAATATTCTCTACCCCTTCTTAAATTATCACTTGATTAGAAGCACAACGGGTTCCCTACCCTGTACCTGCGCAGTTTGCCTGATGGACCTCCCTCAAAGGCGTCCAGAAACCAACGGCGCACATCATCGACTTTCCGCGCGTGTATGGCGAGATCGGCCTGCATTGACAATCCTCTGTCATCACCGAGGAGTGCAGTAGAGTGGAGAGCATGCCTCAGTATACGGTTCATAGATATCAACCCACAATCTATCGTCTAGAGCAAATAATCAATGCAAATCTCGGCAAACAAAATAAAAACCGCACCAAAATGGCCTTCGTACACAGAGGTTTCTTCGTCAGATAGAACTTCGATAATTTTCGCGCTTCCTCTTTGTTTCTGATGCAATGGCTCCAGGGGAGACAAAAGTCGTTCATTGAGTGGGTTCTGCAAGTTAAACTGGATATCACGGGCGTGGTAACAAATCCAGACGGTGGAAACCATGAACACCTACAGCCATCAGGGGATTGAATCGTTTCTGAGATGAACTCGTCTGGCTCAAATTAGTATCCAGCTTAGCAACTGATGGTTTTGCCCTTTTTGCTCTTCTTTGTGAAGCTGATTGTGGCCTTGGGGGCATGTTCAAATTTTGAACTTCAAACGTCACACTGTAACAAAGACAATCCAACGAGTCACACATCATCAAATCCTCAATTGTTGGCAATGCAAGAAACTTGTTTAAGGAATGACAAGGCAACAAGCCTTTTATATTTTACAGTGCCAGCAAGATGTACACTGCACTTCAAATCCATAACAGTAATGTCAATTATCAGATGTCAACTACTGAGTCAGTTGCTATCTACTTACAACAAGTAAAGTCAATTCTAAGGTAGACTTGTCATGAATCCTGAGTTCAGTGTTTGAGTTCAAAGGTGTATTATTAACCAGACCAGAATTCAAGTCCAACACTACTTGAACAGGAACTATAAACAATAGGGAATGTAGACCATGAAGTGTACACAAAGTAAATAAGAGGAGGTCTATAAGAAGTAGGTCTTAGTCAAGACAACTGAGGCTGATTCCACCAGTGTTCAAGGTGTTGAAACAAAGCTTGTGATAAGCAATGACTAATCATTTCTAGTAAACATTACATGATACTTTTTCTGAAAAATCAACAATCTATTACAGTGCTTGATTGCAGTCCCTGGCAGCACATAAAGGTAGCTACACACCTCCAACACATGTTAGGAGACTGCCTTAACAACACCAAGTCTAATTACAAACAACTCTGTATTCAGAGCTATTGTTCTATCTGCAGATGCCTTAGATGACAACACCTGCTCTCCTAGTTTCTAGAAATGCACAGTAGAGACAGCTTGCATGTTCCTAGGAGAAATAACACTTGCATCAGTGACAACAACAAAAGTTGAGGGATCAGAGGATGTTCTATGATATAGGTAGTCAAGGACCTCCAAGTAGGCCTTGTAAAAGCTCTCCTGTGAGTGATTATAAGGGTGGAAGAAGACACAATCAGGGAAGTTGTCTAGCAACCTATATCCTAGACATGTTTTGGGATCAAGTAGTGAGAATCATTCTATAAGGTTAAGTAAGGATACTTCAGTGTCAAAAAGAGAACTCTTCAGTCGAGTACTCTAGGTATTGGTAAGAAAAATCAAGAACTGTGAATGAGGATGAATGTTCTTTGAGTTGTGAATACTAAGAAGAGATATTGATATATGCTAAGAGTAATAGTCCTAAAACAAGACTATTAGTATGAGGCTGCTCTCTGGATCCTAAGTGCCTTTCACACCTCATGTCACAGCCCTCTGTAACATGCAACTGTCCTATTCTCCTTTTCATTATTATTCAATTAATCTTCAATACTAAGTTTTACACTATTTGTACTAGTTTGCCAAGGGAATCTGATTATAAGTCAACATACCTTGTTAGAACTCTAGTTTTGTTCTCAATCTAGTAGACTCCTCTAGAATCCATCTCATTTCCCTTACCTTGCACTCTAAGACAGGCTGTGTAACCCCTCCTGAACAGAACCATGTGTAAAGGAAGGGCCAACTCATTAGTAGTCCATCTCCAGGAGTTCCTACTTGACATCTCACCTATTGGAAAAATTGAGGTTTTGGCAAACTTTATTCCTATTTATTTCCATCTTAAGAGGCTGGTTAGTCAGTTATCAAGAGAGTGACCTGTGTCTTAGTAGGTGCCCTAGTAAAATACCAGAAATAAAAACCATAGATAGCAATAAAAACAACATAGGATCAATAAAAAAATCACTTCTGTAAGAAAAAAAGACCTTGAGTAAAGTTGCCAAGCATATCCATTGCTTTTATAGTTGCTATATTCTGGAATTTCATAGTTCTTTTCTTTTCTTTTTCTTTTCTTTTATTTAATTAATTATCATTATTATTCTCCTTTTCATAATAGATCTCCTAGTTTGTTATATTTTCTATAATTACATTATAGTCCATACTCCATATATATCTCCTTTCTCAGATTTTGTATATATACTACATAGTTACAATGTAGTTTTCTAGTTTGTAAATTCACATTACTTATGTCTACTCTCTTCTTATATACCTCTTTTTCAACTCATATTCTGATGACTCTATTACTCCAAAGTTAACAACCAATATAGCAACAGAAAATTAGGATACAATACATAAGTTGAAGCCAAGGTCGTTTTCTCTATTGTCACTAAATATAACCTCTGAACATTATTTGACAACATCCCTGATTTTATATTTTCTTTCATTTATTTGGTAGCATACTTGTACATAAGTTCTAAATATCATTCAGACCTTGAAGTAATTATTTTATTATTATTTCTTCTTTTTATCATTCCACTATCTCTAACACTACTTTATGACAGAATTTACAAACTCAAATCAGTTTCTGTTGCCTAAATTATCCTCTGCAATATCTTTTTATACTTGTAACACTTTTTTATTTTTTATGTCTTCTTCTCATCATTTTATTCTTCTTCCCTCCTCTAACAGCAACTCTATTCCACTTATAGACTGAGTTTCTAGATGATTTGCTTCTAGTTTTCCTCAAAGGTTAAGATACCTCTATTTTACTTTGCTCCATACTTCAGTATTATGCTGAACAATCAATTTTGACAATATAAGTAATATTTGGAATATAATAATCATAATATATGGCTCTTAAGAGAAAATTAGCTCTCTAGATATAACTACTCAAAGTCTAGCCATATACTTATGAATACTATCTGAGTAGTGAAGTAGTGGTTGCAATCACCACTATCAGTACCTCATAAGACTTTTTGAATGATTTCATATTGTATTTGTAAAACAGACTCTTCTCTAAAAGTGCTCTCAAGAGCAAACATGACCTTAGAAGAATTTCTCTTAATAATGATGTCATCTGGTAACTGACCCTTGGTTTATAATAAGAACACCATCAGAGACCACACATTAGTCCTGATCAACAATCCAAATATAAAAGAATAAGACAAAGATATGTTAAGAGTCATTGGAAGAGAAGAAGGACCTAAGAAACATAGATAGGAGACAGAGACTAGAGAAAAGGACTTAAGAGAGTTGGAAACAGAAAAAAATGAGATCAATAATGAAGACATGCTCAAAAGCAGTCAGACTAACATTTGAAATACCTCTTAAACACCCTAGAACACTTAGAACAGGCTCAAGGTCAGCCAATGAGATAAATAAAATGAATAGAGAGTATAGAAAGTAATTATTGCATGATTGGATATAAACTCAACTCATTTTACCTATCTTTTCTAGTAATCAGAAGGATTTTTTTTCTTATCTTATTTGTTGCATTCTGGGCTTTGTAATACTAATATGATACTTTAGTAGCATAGAGTGGCATAACAAGAAGAACTCTTATCTTTACTCTTTGTTGCTCTAAAGCTGAAACTCAATTTGAGTGACTAGGAGCTCTTTTTGTCATAAACCGCTGAATTCCTCTAAGTCAATATTTATATTTCTTTTCTTTTCCTTTCTTTCAATTATGTAATATGCCCAGATCAGTAAATAAGAACAAACAGTTAAACATGTATAAGTAGTATACAATAAATTAGTGAGAACTCTAATGAGTTCTCTTTGTTAACTCTGACTTAGAGTAGAATTAAGGTTAAGGTTACTCAACCATAACTAAGATCCTTACACTAGAACTCATCTTCACATCCAGACACCGAATATCTCAATCCCTGTCAAACTTCATTTTTATTGCTCCCTCGGTGTGTGGTCATCTCAGACTAATCCCAAATTCCCTATAGCCAGACCACAGGCTTAAGTGGATTGACTGGGAAGTTTAGACCCTAGAGGTGGATAGCTAGGACCAAGCTCAGGTACTAGCCCAGACCAGACCTTACAATTGAGCGGGCTCAATAGTATACTTGTAATCTTTTGTTGTATCAACTTTGTGCTACTAGTCCATTGTGATCAGTCTATGCAGAAGAATAGTAGTCATTCTATAGGAGACTACTTAGAGTAGGGATCTTCTCTGTGAAGTGATAGTCTACCCTAGTATTAGAGCAGTAGTTAGTATGGCAGTAGACACCTAGCTGGGTAAAGATCTTGCGCCCTAGCAAACGTAAAAGTAAGACAGGTGAAGAACATGACAAGTTCCTCAAAAATACATAAAATCTTTTTTTACTACAACAACAATTTGCCCTTCTAAGTACATCACACAATGTTCTTGGAAGTGTACAACCAACTCATGAGTGACATGCTCAACCAAAAACATGTTCTTGCTAAGTTAAGGGCAGAATTAGAAGGAAGAGAAGGCAGGATTTGTAGAAAGTATGGGAAGTTCAGGCATCTCGCCCGGAAGTGCAGAAGTGAAAAAGGGCAGAAGAAAAAGACGATAGCAGTCAATAGATTTGAAGTGCTGGGAAGTCGAGTGATACAGTGTGGAGTGAGAGAGGTGAGAAGGCAAGAAATAGTGAGAGAAGTAGTGAGATGTTTTGGATGTGAGGAAGAAGGACACAAGAAGTGGGAGTGTCCAAAGAGGAAGGAAAAAAAGAGAGAAGAAGCACCACCACCACAAGAAATATGGGAGAAGGTAAAGAAATATAGTGGAGCAAGGGTGCTGCCTCTAAGAGGAGTAGCAATGTGCATGGAAGGGTGAACAACACCCAGAGAAGTGGTGACATTTGTGGAGTGTAGAGGATGTGATTACAAGGGGCCAAAGATGCAGGAAAACTAGGGGCAGGGTTTCCTGGAGAAAGAACAGTTATGTAACATATAGTGCGGAAGTTGTAAAGGGACATAGAATTGGAGAGATAGAGAAGCAGAAGAAGGAAGAGTAAATAAAATGAAGTGTAGTACTTGTGGAGGTAAAAATGCAGTGGTAAGAGGAAAGGTGGAAAGGAATGAGAAAGGAGAAGTCTTCTGTCTGTCTTGTAGGATGGGAAAAAAACACCATGGTGGAATTGGGGAGGAAAATTGGAATGAACAGTACCTAGGGCCCAGAAGGGAAGGACTGGAATCACTGATCCAAGGAGAGTGGCAGGAACTGTCAATCAGAAGACAGTGCACAAGAAAGAAGTAAGAGATGTGAGGTGAATGTTCAAGCCTCTAAAAGAAGTGTGGATGAATGTGGGAATAGAGAAGACAGATACTCATGAAGGGAGAACGGTAAAGGCACTACTAGATAGTAGAGCAACTGGAATGTTCATGAGTAAAAGTTTGGCTCAGAAGAAAGGCTATAAGTTGATCAAATTGGATTGACCTTTACAAGTAAGAAATATAAATGACATTGGTAACAGTGGAGGTGTAATAACTCATGAGGTAGAAGTAAATATGTTCTACAAAGGATATGTTGAAAAAGTATGGATGGATGTTTGTGAACTAGGAAAAACAAATGTGATATTGGGCATACCATGGCTAGCAGCCCATAACCCAGAGATAGACTGGGAAAAAGGAGAGGTTAGAATGACGAGATGTCCACCACTGTATGGAAAGGCAATAAAGATAAAAGAAAAGAAAGAGATAAGAGAAGATGAGAAGAAAATTGTTAGATGGGCAGTAGATAAGAAAGAGGATTGGGAAAGAGAGGAAAAAATAGAAGCAGACCATAGAAAGATGGAAGAAATGGTGCCTAAGAGGTTCCATAAATGGTTGAAGATATTTGGGAAGGTAAAATCAGAAAGAATGCCAGTCAGAAATGTGTGGGATCATGCAATTGATCTCCAAAACAACTTTAGAGCTAGTAAAGCATGAGTATATCCCCTTTCCAGAAATGAAAAAAAGAAAGTACAAAAGTTCGTTGATGAACACTTAAAGAAGGGGTACATCAGACCTTCTAAATTACCTTAGACATCACTGGTGTTCTTTGTGGGCAAGAAAGATGGGGGAAAGCACATGGTTATGGACTACAGAAGACTCAACAAGCAAATGGTCAAAAACAATTATCCTCTGCCATTAATTACAGACTTGGTAAATTCTATGGGCAATAAAAGGATCTTACTAAAATAAATCTTCAGTGGGGATATAATAATGTGCAAATCAAGGAGAAAAACGAATGGGGGGCAGCCTTTACTACTCATGTGGGATCGTATGAACTAGTAGTGATGTTCTTCAGGATGACGAATTTGCCTACTATGTTTCAGGGCATGATAAACAAAATTCTGAGAGACATGATAAATGAAGGAAAGATGGCAGTATTTGTGAATGATATATTAGTGGGGACAGAGACAAAGGAGGAACACAATGAAATAGTGGAAAAAGTATTGAGGAGACTGGAGGAAAATGACCTATACATGAAACCAGAGAAATGTGCTTAGAAGATGCAAAAAGTGAATTTCCTGGGAGTAGTAATGGATCAAGGGAAAATTGAGATAGAAGAAGATAAAGTGGTAGGGATGCTGAATTGGCCAGTGCCAAAGACAGTAAAAGATGTCAGGAAATTCCTAGGCCTAGTGAACTACTACAGAAGATTTGTAAAGAATTTTGCAAAGCTAGCACAGCCCTTAAATAACTTGACGAAGAAAGAAGAGAAGTGGAGATGGACGAGTGAGCAGTAGGATGCTATCACAAACTTCATTCGGCCAATAACTCCATGAATACTTGCATGATTCTCATGGTCTAAAATATGTCTGAAAGCCCTTAAGAAGACCTTTCAAACGATACTCAAAATGTGTCAAAGCAATCAGTACTCACTGAGATATCAGTTAATCAGTGCCGGATACTGATTGACAGATATCTCGGGAACCGCCGAATACAGACATTCGGTTCCACATGCACATAGAAGCTCTCTTCAATATGCTTCTGACAACCATGAATAGACCTTAGGGCAATAAGATCCTGTGGAGATACAAGGACCTCAAGGTTTGGCATAACACTAATCTATTACCCATAGATACACATCAATCCTTGAACACAAACAAGGACAGCCCCTTTTATGGTTAAGTTATTGCTATTTTAGACACAAAAGGACTACCATATATAGAACAATAGGCAGTAGAACATGTGATGCTCTGTTCAGGTGCACAGACCATCAGTTTCTGTATATAAAGCTTCATAGTCTGAGGATTAGACCTCAGACTTAACAACATCTTCTGTTGCTTATTCTACTCTGCTACCAAGCTCTTGAGATATCATAACTCAATCAATCACAAACAAGTAAGTAACCATTTGT
>Ga0153957_100085_pt1 | contig 68597 bp, 68 predicted proteins | sample TSFL041MetaG_FD_104745 | JGI IMG/M metagenome (GOLD analysis project Ga0153957, IMG submission 104745) | Attine ant fungus gardens microbial communities from Florida, USA - TSFL041 MetaG | ecosystem: Host-associated > Fungi > Mycelium > Unclassified | place: USA: Florida, Wekiwa Springs... | reverse complement strand
AATTGATCTTGTTAAACCAATCTTAATGCAATTTTACGAATACTATGATTATATTTATGTTAAACAAAATAACTTGCAAAATGATACTTTAAATAATATGCAATTAAAAAGTTCTAATACTGATTTATATAAATGAAGTATTGGTGCAACTATTAGTGATTATAGTTTAATTAAAAACTATTTAGTAAGTGCTCAAGAAGCCTGAATTAGTAAAATGAGTATGAGTTATATTCTCCAAACTTTCCTAAATAAAAAAATAGTTTTATATGACTCATTAATTAATCAGACTAACAATGAAATTACTAATATTAACCAACAAATTGCAACATTATTAGGAAATAAAAACCAATTACTAACGACCAAAATTAATGCTCAAAATCAAACTATCTTAATAAGTAAGATGTTATCTAAAATTAATTCATGAGAATCAAAACTTTATGTAGCTTATGGATTAACTATGGGAGCATCTGACATTCAGTTAACTATGGATCTCTTCCTGCCAATAATCGCATGAGCATTTGTTCCAATCACAATTGCTGCTGGTTTTGCTTATACAAAAACTGAAGCAAATGCTAATAAAGATTTAGATATTCAAACTAAAAATATTCAAATAAATATTAAAGATTTAAGATTATTAAATAGTATATTAAAACCATTATTACAATCTGTAATAAAAGATTTTCTTAATATTACTGAACGCATAGCATTATTTTCATCAGAATTATTAGCAGCAATAATGTCATTTGTTGGAATGGGGCTTTTAATAGCAGATTTTACAATTGAAAAAAATATGTTTACCGATATAAAAACAGAAGTTGCTAATCCTGATAGTAAGGTATCAAATACTATTAACTCATATATTACTGAACTTGATCAGCAAATGAATGATATTTCGATAACTATTAACAACTTAAATGCTAAAGAAAATGATTATATGAATCAAAAAATAATATTTAATAGTAAATTAAATGAACTAGCAAATCAAAATCAATTTTTCAAAGAATTTGATACTATGAATACGCAAACCTTTACTGAAACAAATCTTTTTACCATAAATCAAAATGAAAATTGACAAAAAGAAGTTCAAAAAAAATATGGATATCTGACAGAAAATTCAGTTACTAGTGATGATTTTATTACCGCATTTACTAACGAAAGAAATAAATTTAATAACAAATATCTTAATGTTCAAAATCAAGAACAACAATTTCTTGATAACTATAACAACAATGATAAAGAATATTTCATCAAAAATTTATTATTATATGTTGATAATCCATTAAAAAATAATTCAATATACTTTAATGATTTAAATTTAACATGAAATAACTATGATGATATTTTAAAAAGTAAGGAGATTAATAATGAATAATAATTTATCAAATCAACTTGAAATTAAACAAGTAAATCCAAAAATTAGATTAATTTTATTAATTTTTTGCAATTGATTATGAAGTATATTGCTAGTTGCTTTGGGTGGAGGATGAGCAACTTGGTTTTATCATGTTCCTTTTTTGGCAAAACATTTATATATAATTGGAATTTTTATCGGATGTTTTGGTATTTTAACACTTATTATTTTTTATTCAATTGACAGTATTGGAATTAAATACTTACCAAAAGATTTGCGTGACTATTATCTTGAAAAAAATAAAAACCAATTAGAAAAAATCAATAATCTTAAAATTACTAATGTTAATCAATTATTTAATACAACACCAATTTGCAAAGAAGTTTATTCAAAAAAATCAAAATTCATCAAGAATAATTTTGTTAAAGTATCATGAATTGAAAAAAGTAAAAATCGCTTAGTTGTTAATGGAAAAATTAATGATTCAGATTTTTCATGGGGAATCATTACTAAAATGAAAAAAAATAGTATTAGAAACCTTTTTTTTACTATTTTATATTTTGGTCCATTATTAGGAATTGGTAAATGATTAACATTACGAATTGTTCTTAATTCAGTAGATCTTTCTAAGCCATTAAATTGAAAACAAATTATTAATCCTGCTGAATATAAAAAATTGGGATGTTATGATTTAGTTGCAAAAAATCTTGGAACAGTAAATTCAGAAAACTACTTGATTTTTGCTGCTAAACTGCAAAATCAAAGCGATTCAATCGTCTTAATTCCTACTAATAATCAATATGACTGACCAGCAAATCTTTCTGAAACACAAAAACAAGAACTACAAAATTTAATTAAAGAAATGTCATATTTACCAAGTATTTATATTAATCAAGATAATATTTCAATTATCATGAAAAAATATCATTACAATGCCAAAGATAATAATGAATTGCAAACATGAGAACTTCTAAAACAAGAAAATTCTAATAATGAAATTCAATTTAATTATCTAAATAATGCCATTAAAATCTATCATATTTTTAATAAAAATAGTTTTGATTTATAAGTTTCAATAATATGTTTATTAACAATTTTTTGAATCAATTTTGAGTCTTTAATAAATATATTTTTTTGCATAAAAAATGCATCTCCAAAAATATTTTAGCAAAGACTTTTTCTTTACTTACTTTTTGCGATGCATTTGATTTTGATTCATTTTTATTACATCTTTTTAATTTTTTAATTTTATTTACCTTGAATAAATCAAAATACTGTTCCAATTATAATAATAAAATGTGGTAAAGGGTTAAGATAAGTTCAAACTAAACTATAATCAAGGCCATTACGAGTAAAACAATAGACAATGGCAAGAACTGATATCACACAAACAGCAATTGATCAAATTCTTGTTCAAATATCTGGTTTAACTGAATATGGCAAGATAAGATAAAGAATCCCAATTGTTAGCATTACTTGTCAATCAAGAATTCAACCATATTTATTTGGCGTATAAACTTTTGCAACAGCAAGAATACTATAAACAATAAGTCAAATTCCACCAAGAACAATTAAAATTTTACCAACTGTTAATTGATTCTTAATACTTTTTCTCATACTCATTCTCTCTTTCATTTAGATTTTCTTTTAATATTTTTCTTGTCATTTCAAGTTGTTTCATTTCATTTTCATTACGTTTATGAATAATTTCAAATCCTTGATTAGCATTAAATTTGGGAATAACATGAATATGAAAATGGAATACCATTTGATTAGCTATTTTTCCATTATTAATAACAATGTTGAAACCTTGAATTTTGTTAGGGAAAATGTTTAATAATTTTTTGGCTAACTTTTGAGCAGTAACATTAGTTGCAATAAGATCTGCTTTATCAGTTTCCAGTCAAGTATCAGAATGTTTTTTAGGAACAACTAAGATATGAGCTTTTTCAACTGGAAATATATCGAGAAATGCTGCTGTTAATTTATCTTGATAGATAAGATTTTTTTGCTCTTTAATAATTTGACAGAAAAGACAATCAGGTTTTTCTAACACAATTCACCTCATTCATACTTTAATTATAACTTATATAAAAAAAGTAAAGTAAAATATTATTTTATAATAAAAGAAAGATGAAATATTAATTCCATCTTTCTTATTTTTTATTAATTAGTAGTATGAACTTACAGCATTTCAAAAGTCAATGTTGTAAATATTAGTTTTTTTAATAAATTTTGGGAAAAGTACTTTCGCTGCTGTTGTAAAATTATCAGCTGCTTGAGTTTTGTTTGGATTACTGTCTACTTGAGCAGAAAGTCAATAAATCATTTGTCAGAAAATATTTCATTTCATCTCTTGAGTAGTAATATATTGGTCTTGAGTTGGTGTTGAATCACCATTAAGATAATCAGCACGAATATATTGTGAAAAGTTTGTACTTGATATTGTACTATTATCAGGATTGTTATTTCACTTTGTTATTAGTTGATTAGGATCACTAACAAGTCATTGACTAGCTTGGCTTTGATTTTGATAAAAATTAAAGTTAAGATTTTGAACAACATCAATTCAATAAATTGGAGCAGTATAAGCAAAAGTTCCATTATTATTTTGTCCTCAATAATGACTACCATCAAGGTTTCTAGCTCAGCCACTAACAGTAGCATCTTTGACTTGTGTGTTATAAAGTTTTGAACTAGTATCATTAACAAAACCATTAATTCCAAAAATTGCATCCGCAGAATTTTTTAATGTTTTATCAGTTCCTGCTAATTCATTTAAGAAATTTGTGTTTAAAGTTTGATTATCTGACATTAATTCAGGTAATTTAGTTGGATTTGTCGTTGCATCTCAATTAGCATTAATATTAATTGCTGTTTTTTCATTAGTTGTATAATCTCATACTAAACGATAATTTGATGTTCATTTAGCATTCGGTGCTCATGATTGTAATTGCGTTGCAAAGACACCATTATCAATTGCGATTGTTTTTTTTGCAGCATCAACTTTTAAAATTGAATCTAAAATATTAGCCATAGTGAATAATGTTTGATTTAATTCAGGCAAAATAACTGAATAATAATATTGTTGGTATCGAAAACGTAATCATCACTTGAAACGTTCTAATCTTTTTTGATAGTTTTGAATATCATTATCAGAACCTAATACTGGTACAGGTGCAGCAGGAGTTGTTGGACTATTTCATTTAAGATTATTTGCTGTTAAACTAGAAAGTTCAAGATTGAAGTTTTCATCAGCGTGTTTTGCAACTGCTTTAATTTCTGCATCTTTAGTTGCATCGTCTAAATCTGTATATAAATTTGAATTTGAAAAGATATTATTAGGATTGTGTTCAGAGTAATATGGAACATTACCATAATTAAATCGTGTTGTTCCAAATTGATGTCAATTATCAGTTTGAAAGATTAATTTTGTTGTATCTTTATTATCAAAATTTTGACCATTATTAATTGTATTAAAATATTCTGTTGCTAAGATATTAAGTCCAAGATTATCTTTAATTTCTTCAAAAGTTGTTTTAGCTACAGCTTCTGAGTAACCTAATTTATCTTGAAAGAAATTCAAGAATTCTTGTTCTGCCATAATTCCTTCAACTTCTTTTTTCAAAAATTCCATACCTTGTTTATAAATATTATTAAAATGTGATTTAGCATCAACATTATAATTAACACCAATAAAATCAAAAAGTAATCGGTCTTGGATGTCTTTTGGCAGAGCAGCATTGTAACGATTAACTTCAGAACTACAAGCACTAACTAAAACAACTGGAGCTGCTAGTAAAGTTAAAGAACCGATTAATGGTAATAGTTTTTTAGTTTTTTTCATTCTTCCATTCTTCCATTCTTCCATTCTTCCATTTTTAATTTTGGATATTATTTGGGTCATATCATCAAATAGTTTGACCAGCAACTTGATCTAAATAAGTTCTAATATCTTCAGCATTTAAACGAGCAGGTGGACCATTGTCTTTAGTTTCTTTATCACTATCTCAAGTATTATTTAAGTCATTAATATTTTTAACTAAAGTTTCAATATTTGTTCCTTGTAAACGATTTCATCTAATATTAAAAGTTGTTGTAAATCATTGTTTCATTAAGTCAACAAAATGATAAATTTTATCATCTGATGCTGCAATTGCACCTGTATTTAATAATTCAGGTAAGTTTCAATGAATATTATCAATATTTTTATTAAAGTATAAAATGTAATCTCATCAAGAATTACTAGAAATATCACTTGAACCACTAGTAAAGTTTTTTAAACTTTCATTTAAATCAAAGTAAGTTGTTAGATTATTAGCATTTCATAATAAATATTGAGTTTGTAAAAAATCAAGATAAGGTGTATTAGTTAATCCACCAGAACGATCACTTAAATTTTTAACATCATCTCAAGTTACTTCTTGGTTTTCATTAGAAACTAATTGAGTATATTTAGTAATAGTTTCTTGAATTGGTTCAGTGCTTACTGTTGAAGTATAGGCAATACCTGGGGTTTGAACAAAATGAATGCCATCAGCATCAATAAAAATTGATATTTTATTTTCATCGGTACCACTATATCTTGCTACTGAATCATTGTCGCTCATTCATACTAAATCATTATATTGACTTGTTTGTGTCGTAGTATTAGTAACTCTTGTTCGATTAATACTTGTAATTAAACTTGTTAAACCAGAAGTAGTATTTGCTTCAGATAATTCGTAAGGGGTAGTCGTACTAATATTTTGTCCAACTCCTTCAGTACTTGTTACATAACGATATAAATAATATAAAAATGAAGATTTAATATTGCTAGGTTCACTATTTAAAGTTACTAATCCCAAATCACCAGTTTCTGATGAAGTAGTAACATTTTTAATACTTCCTGGAGATTGATTTTTTAAAGCTGTTTCAAAACCATTGGTTTTAATATCATTAATAATATTATTTAATTCTGGTGCATGTTCACTAAAACTATCAGCAGTAATTGCTGTTTTTAGTGCTCTACTTTTAATATTATCATTAAAAGGAACAACAATTTGACGAGTTCAAATTGGTCCTTGATTTTTCATTCATACTTGAGCAATTTTTGCTTGTTGATTACTTAATAATCCTTTAATAGTATCTGAAGGATCAATTAAATAGTCATCACCAGATTGTAATTCTTGATCATCTTTTGTTTTAGCTACTCGATTTACTAATTGAATATTACTTGCACTTGAAGCATTGTGAATTGCAGTTTCTAAATCTTTCTCAGCATCAGCAATTGCTGTGGCACTTGAAACACTTCTTGCAACAATTCAAACTCGGTCTTTGTAAATTCCATTTTGAAGGTAATCTGCTATTGTTCCACTTGGAGACATTTTATTGTACATATCATTCAATCAAATACTAATTTCAGTACTATTATAATATTGGTAATTATGATAATTGTCATTAACATAATATTGAGTAACAATTGTGTTGGCTTTTGATTTTAATAGAATGTCAAAATAACGTTGATAACTACCTGTGTCACCATCGCCACCTTGTGCTGGATCTTTTAAAAATTTATTTCATTGTTTTTCTCAACCATGACCATATTTTGCTTTTAATGAATCTTGGGTATTAGTAATTTGGTTTTCAACTGATAATCGAGCAAATTGATAATCACTTTCAAAAATTGCATTAGTTTTTAAAATTGAAAGACTAATATAATCAACAATATCTTTATATAAAGTTTGACCAACGCCAGTATCAGGATTTTTTAATAAATCTTCAAAAAAATCACTTGCTGTTTTACCGTTTTTACCATTAATTGCATCGATTCATTTAAAGATCGTTGGTGTTGTATGACTTGTTGAACTTCCACAAGCAACAACAGAAGCTCCTGCCGATGTTGATAATGTAAAAGCTGCTAGTAAAGCCAACATATTACGCATTTGTTCACTTCCATTCAAATTAAATATTTACTTAAATAGATTTATTAAAATTATATTATCATAAAACTTTAATTAATTAACTCAAATTTTTTGATTTAATAAATATTTTAACAATATTTTTTTCTTTTAAAAACTGTCCTATTTATTAGTTTTTTATCATAATTAGCTTAATAATGTTTTATAATTTTATTATATAAATAAATGGAGTAAAAATGGCAACTAAAAATTTGAATGATTTTAAAATAAAAAATGATTTTCCTTGGTTTAAAAATCATCCTGATTTAGTTTTTTTTGATAGTGCTGCAACAACTTTGAAGCCAAAAGTAGTTATTGATGCGGTGACTAATTATTATCAAAACTATGGTACTAATAGTCATAGTAGTGATTTTCCTTTAGGATATGAAACAAATAAGATTTATCAAGATACTCGTGAAACTGTTGCTCAATTAATTAAGTGCCAACCGAATGAAGTTGTTTTTTGTGCTTCAACAACATTTGCTTTAAATCAAATTGCTTATAGTTTAAGTTTTTATTTAAAACCAGGAGATGAAATTTTATTAACAGTTTCTGAACATAGTTCTTTATTACTACCATTTTATCGTTTAGCTCAAGAAAAAAAGGTTATTTTAAAGTTTATTGAAGTAACAGATGATGGTTTAATTACAATTGAAAATTTAAAAAAAGCACTAACTAATAAAACACGAATTGTTGCTTTTGCCAATGTTAATAATTCTTTTGCTACTGTTAATGATGTTAAAGCAATAACTAAAGTAATTAATAATTATCAATTAAAAAATTTAAGCGAAGTCGAATGACCATTTGAAAAAATTTTAGTTGTAATTGATGGTGCACAGGCAGTTAGTCATATTGAAACAAATGTTAAAGATTGAGCAATTGATTTTTTTGCTTTTTCCGGTCATAAAATTTTTGGTCCAACTGGAATTGCTGTCTGATGAACAAAAGCAGAATGATTGCCATTATTAAAACCATTAATTTTAGGTGGTGGCATGAGTGGTCGTATTGATAAAGATGGACATTTTACATTATTAGAACCACCTGATGTTTTTGAAGCTGGAACACCAAATTTAGCAGGTGTTTTTGGGCTTAAGTTAGCAATTGAATATTTATTAAAAGTTGGTGTAACAACTATTGCCCAACATCAAAAACAATTAAAACAATATGCACTTAGTCAATTTAAAAAGAATTTAGCTGATAAAGTTACAATTTATAATGAAAGACAAGGTGCTGCAACTTTATTATTTAATGTTAATAATGTTTTTGCTGAAGATGTTGCTAATTATTTAGGACATAAAAATATTTGTTTGCGAAGTGGTAATTTTTGTGCCCGATTATTATCAGATGTAATTAAATCTGCTTCAAGTTTAAGAGTTAGTTTTTTTATTTATAATACTGAAAAAGATGTTGATAAACTAGTTTTAGCGTTACAACAAGGTTTTAAAGATGGTGGTGATTTTTTAAATGACTTCTTTAAATAATGAAAATGAGCATTATCGTAAATTAATTGTTAGTCATTATAGTAATCCTATTAGTAAAGGATTATTAAAAACAAAAGATAGTTTAGTTTTTCACCATAATCGTAATGTTTGTGTTGATGATTTTTATATTGAATTAACTTTTGATCAAGATACAGTTGTTAATGCTCGTTTTGAAGGAATTGGTTGTGCAATATCAACATCATCAATTGATATTTTTAATGCTTTGATTATTAGTCAAAAAGTTAATCAAATAAAAGTTATTAATAGTAATTACCAAGCAATGTTACAAGCTAAGAGTTATCAAGAAAAATTACTAAAAGACTTAGTTGCTTTTAAAAATGTCTTAAAACAACCAAACCGAATTAAGTGTGCTCTAATTATTAGTGAAGCAATTACTGAAATTTTCTTAATGAAAAATAAGGTAAAAAATAATGAATAGAAATATTAAACAACAATTGCGAAACAAATATTTACAAATTTTAAAAAATATTAGTGCGAATGATAAAAGACAATGAGATGAAGAAATTTATCAACAGTTTATTAATAGTAAGTATTTTGCTAATAATCAAGTTTTTGCTTTATATTATTCATTGTCTTATGAAGTTAATACAATTAAAATTATTAGCGCATTATTAGCAGCAAAGAAAAAAGTTGCTTTACCGAGAATGAATGGTAATAATCTTGATTTTTTTTATATTGATAGTCTTTCTGATTTAGTAGTTGATAATCAATGAAAAATTTATCAACCAAAAGTTAATAGTCAAAAAGTTAATATTACTAATATTGATGTACTAATTTTACCTTTAGTTGCTTTTAATGAAGATTACTATCGAATTGGACACGGTAAAGGTTATTATGATCGATTTTTAAGTAAAAGTAATTTTAAAGGTTTAAAATTGGTTTTAGCATATAAGGTTCAAAAAGTTACTGAAAAGATTAAATTTGTTAATGATTGAGATATTGCTTTTAATGTTTTAATTACTAATACTTAAATTAAGGCAATAAAAAAATAAATTTTTTGAAAATTAATAAATAATTCTTAAAATTAGGACTTGTTAAAATTAATAAGATGGTATAATTACTTTTGTAATTAAGAATATTAAATTAATAAAAATAAATTTTTTATTAAAGAAAGAGGAAAGTAATTATTATGATTAGTAACGATAAATCTGTTGATTTTAATAATGCAACAGATAATCAAGCAAGTGATGATACTTCAAAACAATTAGTTTTTGCAGTTAATCAAGATATCCAAGTAACACCAACAGGATTTAAAGAATACGGTGTTTTTGTTGACTGCGGAAATGGATATACTGGATTAGTTCATATTAGTAGAATTACTCCAAAGTTTGTTCGTAATGTTTCTGATTATTTCACTATTGGTCAGCCATTTACTGCTAGGGTTATTGAAATTAATGAAGCAAACAAAAAGTTGAGTTTAAGTACTAAAGAATTTAACTTAGAATCAAAAAGAGCGTAAACTTAATTATTAATTAAAAGTATAAACTTGTAAAAGTTAAATTCTTTAAATGGGTAAACAGCAACTTTATAAGTTGCTGTTTCTTATTAATTATGTTAAAGGAGACAAATAATAAATAATGATAAATGTTGATTTAAAAAATGCTCAAATTAAAATTGAAGACTTATTAAAATATCAAGATCAAGTAACAACAATTCATCAAAAATTAGAAGCAAATATTGCAAATGAAGATGAATTTTGTGGTTGAATTGATATGCCATTGCGTTATGAACGCGATTTAGATTATCAAGCATCATGACAAAAAATGAATACCCTAGCTTTAAAATTACAAGAAGAAGTTGATATTTTATTAGTAATTGGGATCGGCGGTTCATATTTAGGATCACGAGCCGCAATTGAAATGGTACAAGGTTTATATAATCAAAAAGCACCAGTTAAAGTTATTTATTGTGGTAATACCTTAAGTTCAACTTATGTATCACAATTATTAGAGTATTTGACAGATAAAGAGTTTGCGATTAATGTTATTTCAAAATCTGGAACAACGACTGAACCAGCAATTGCTTTTCGCTTATTTTATGATTTGATGGTTAATATCCAAAAGAAAGCAAAAGATGTTGTTAGAAATCGAATCATTGTTACTACTGATAAAGAAACAGGAATTTTACATCAATTAGCAAAAGATAAAGGTTATCAAACATTTGTTGTACCAAATGACATTGGTGGTAGATATTCAGTTTTAACACCAGTTGGTATTTTTCCAATGTTAGTAGCTGGACTTGATGTTGAAAGAGTGATGATTGGTGCTCAAAAGGCCTATCAAGAATGTAAAAATGATAAAATTCTAGCTAATCCAGCTTATAAATATGCTGTTAGTCGTTATTATTTATATCAAGAAAGAAATAAAAGTGTTGAAATTTTAGCAACTTATGAAACACAATTACAAATGTTTGCTGAATGATGAAAACAATTATTTGGTGAATCAGAAGGTAAAGAAAATAAGGGGTTATTTCCTGCTAGTGTGCTTTTTACAACTGATTTACATTCTTTGGGACAATTTATTCAAGAAGGCTCAAAAATTTTCTTTGAAACTGTTATTACACTTAAAGAACCAACTTTAGATGTTAATATTCCTAAATTTGAAAACGATGAAGATCAATTAAATTATTTAACCAAATATTCATTAAATGAAATTAACTATAAAGCATGTCAAGCAACAATTGCTGCTCATAGTGGTTATCAATTTGGTAATGTTCCTAATATTATTCTTGAATGAGAAAAAATAGATAGTGAAATGTTTGGTTTTGCTGCTTACTTCTTTATGCGTGCTTGTGCAATGAGTGCTAGTTTATTACAAGTAAATCCTTTCAACCAACCAGGTGTTGAAGTTTATAAGAAAAATATGTTTGAATTATTAGGAAAAAATAAATAAAAGATTATAATTGATAAAATAAGGAGGAAATTATTATGGCTAAAAATTTAAATGATGTTGTGGTAATTAATCAAGATACATCAAAAGCTGAAATTGACAATTTATTAAATCAAGGAAAAACATTGTTATTAACAGCAAGCAAAGGAGCAATGGTTGAAGCGTCATTAGCAAAAGGTTATTCTGATTATTTTGCAGCAAATATTGAAGTAGCTTCTGAAGGGTTATATCAAGGGGTTTGCAGTTGTGGTGAACCAAATAATATAAAGTTATATTTCTGAAGAGATTAGACAGGATAATATTTTAAATGAGTTCTTTTTAAGAACTCATTTTTTATGTAAATATTTTTACGATTTAAGATTTTTTTAAATATAATAATAAATATCAATTTAAAGGGAGATTAATTTTATGATTAATTTTAAATTTTTAAAAATTCAAATAAAAAATACAATTTGAATTACAGTAATTTTTGCCATTATTTTTGCTTTAATTTCAATTCTTAGTATGAGTTTTACTAAGTATTTTTGAGATACAACTTTTTATCATAATGGTGAAACTAGTTATGAAGGTGCGATAGATCTTTTACATATGATAAGTTTCTTTGGGCCACTTGGTGAGGGATTAGCTGTTGTTTTTGCCATTGCTTTGACAATGAAATTAATTAGTACGGAAATTAATCGGAATTATATTAGTTCTTGATTGAGTTTGCCAATGTCAAGAAAGACTATTTTTTTAACAAAACTTTTTACAATATTTATCTCAAGTTTTATTATTGTTTTATTTAACTTAATCATTCAATTGTTAATTGCTGTGATTAAACCATATTCTGATTTTGCTGGTGCTGAAGTAGCAATATTAATAAAATTAAATTTTGGTTTATTGTTATCATTTTTATTTATTAGTTCAATGATTGTTTTATTTGCTGTTTTTTTCAATAAAATTTCTCATGTTCTTACTTTAAGTGCTTTGGTACCAACTTTTTTTATTGTTCTATTTTTACTTGGTGATTTTGCTAATACTTTTGATGTAAAATTTTTACATTATTTAAAATATCTTACTTTTTTTTCTTTGTTTGACAATAATCAATTAATTAAAAACGCTAATTTACAATTTATTTGAAAGTTTATTTTATTGATATTTCTTACTGGTACTTTATTTTATGGTTCATTTTATTTATTTAAGAGAAAAAATTTGGATGTTTAAATTTAATAATTAAATGGAGGTTTAGATGAATCTAATTGAATTAGAAGCAATAACTAAAAAATATGGTGAAAATATTGGTTGTTTTGAAATTAATTTAGCAGTTAAAGCTGGCGAAGTTTATGGTTTTATTGGTCCTAATGGCGCTGGAAAAACAACAGTTATTCGACAAATGATGGGATTTATTCAACCTGATAATGGACAAGGGAAGATTTTTGGATTAGATATTTGAAAAGATTCAGCCAAAATTATGAAAGATTTAGGGTATGTTGCTGGTGAAGTGGCAATTCCTGAGCATATGACAGGAATTAGTTATTTAAAAGTTCTTGCTAATATTAGAAAAAATGTTGATTGAAATTATACTAAAAAATTAATTAATTATTTTGATTTAGATGCAACAAGAAAAATTAAAAAAATGTCGAAAGGAATGAAACAAAAAGTTGCTTTAATTGCAGCTTTTATGCATAAACCAAAAGTTTTGATTATGGATGAACCAACATCAGGTTTAGATCCATTAATGCAAGAAAAATTTAATAAATTAGTTAAAACTTTTGAAAAAGAAGGAACTACTATTTTTATCAGTTCTCATATTTTTAGTGAAATAGAAAATGTTTGTAATCGCGTAGCAATAATTAAAAAAGGTAAAATTATTTCAGAAATTCTTATTGAAGAAATGAAAAAAGATTTTAATAAAGTTTATCAAGTTAAATTTGCTAATATTCTTGATTATCAATCTTTTCTTAAAAAGAAATGAAATATTCTTAAGAAAGATGATGTGTTTAATCAAATTGAAGTTAAGATTAAAGATGAAGATATTAATGATTTTTTAAAAGCAATTTCACAATTTAATGTTAATAATTTTAAATTGATACCTTTTAGTTTAGAAAAGCATTTTTTAAAGTATTATCAAGATGAAATAAATTTTGAAGATTAATTTCATCATTTTAAAAATAGATGTATAATTTAGTTAATAAAAAAAATAATTGCAAAGGGGATGCAAATATGAAGAAAATATGAGCGACATTAGGGCTTGCAGGTGTTCTATCTAGTTCAGCAGCTGTCGGAGTATTAGATATTAATCATCACACAAATTTATCAATAAAGTTAGTAAATACAAATAATCCTATTCATAGTTCTGAAGCAATTTATGACTGAGCAGATGTTAACATTAATCATCGTGTTGAAACTAAATCAGAATGAATAGATATTGTACAATGAACTAATTATGCTAATAAGACAACAAAAGATTCTTGAAATGATTTTTTTGCTAATTCTAAGTTATTAGTTATTACTGGTACTTTTGATTTACATACTTATACAAATCCTAAAACTTTATCTACTATTAATGCTCAGCTTAATGAGGCAAAATCTGGAGAATTTGAAAAAGTTTGAGAAGTTACAGAAAAAAATGATCAATGAGAAAATTCTGACCATCATACTGTGACATTAATAACTTTAACTGTTACTGCTAAGTATGATGAAAAAGAAGGTGTGACTTCTTTAACAGTTAGTTCTTATATTTATGCTAGAACAGATGGTGTTGGTCATGATTCTTTCACCAGTTCTCAAATTAATGATATTCAATTTATTGCTGATTAATTTAATGAATTAGTTTTTAATAAAAGGTGACTGTGTTAATCATTTATTATCAGTCACCATTTTTATTTTGTATAATCTAATTATTAAGAATATGTTCTATGTAAAGTTTTAAATAAGTTCTTAAAAAGAACTTATTTTTTATTTTAATAAATTAAAAATAGAGATATAATTTAATTAGTAAAAAGCAATTGCAAAGGGGAGGCAAATATGAAAAAAATATGAGCGACATTAGGGCTTGCAGGTGTTCTATCTAGTTCAGCAGCTGTCGGAGTATTAGATATTAATCATCAAACAAATGTATCAACAAAGTTAGTAAATACAAATATTGATAATCCTATTCATAGTTCTGAAGCAATTTATGACTGAGCAGATGTTAATATTAATCATCGTGTTGAAACTAAAGCAACAGGAACAAATACAGTAGATAATACTGTTTATGCTAATAAAGCATCATCAAAATCTTGAAATGATTTTTTTGCTAATTCTAAGCTATTAGTTATTACTGGTACTTTTGATTTACATACTTATACAAATCCTAAAACTTTATCTACTATTACTGCTAATATTAATGAAGCAAAGTCTAGTAAACTAGAAAAAGTTTGAGAAGTAACAGAAACAAATGATAACTGAAAAGGTACAGGTCATCATACAGCAACAATAACTTTAACTGTTACTGCTAAGTATGATGAAAAAGAAGCAACAACATTATTATCAGTAAGTTCTTATATTTATGCTCGAACAGCAGGGGCTTTTCATAGTTGTTGAACAAGTTCTCAAGTTAATATTGTTAGATTTATTGTTGATTATGTTTAGTAAATTAATAATTACAAAATTTAATTAGTATCAAAAAATAGTGACTAATGTAAAAAATTAGTTACTATTTTTATTTAATATTAAACAAATTAAAAATATAGGGTGTATAATTTAGTTATTAAAATAATTCTTAAATTATTAGAGTTTATATTATTAATATATTGTATATATTATTGCAAGCAAGCAATTGATGTTTGCTATAGCATATAAAGTACACTAGTAATGTATTCTAATAATTTAAGAATTATTTTTCTTTTTAAAAGAATAAACGATTAATAATAAATCATAAAATACTTATGCCACCAAAAATTGGCATGATAAAAATTGTCAGAACGATCCCAATTTTTAAAAATACTAAATTAACAAGATTATGTGCTTCATAATATTGGAAACTGTCAATTACACCAAGGTTATGTACTAAGTTAAAACCATTAAAAATTCCTTGATTAAGATTGACACTTAATAGCATTATTACTCCTGCGATTAAAGAAACTAGAGATACTAAAAATAAAATAATAATAGTTTTATCACTCGTTGGAAATTTTTGTCATTTATTTTTCAAATTTATTTTTTTCATCATAATGTCAATTATAACATTATCAATTTTATTTAAAACTAGGATTTAAAGTTGTTTCAATTTTTAAAAATCTTATTAAAAAATAATTGTAAATATTAAAAATATCTATTATAATAAATAAGGTTTTTAAACTATAAATAGATAAAAGCACTTTTGGAGCATTAATTTAATGGTAAAATGTTTGGCTTACAACCAAGTCACAGTGGTTCGATTCCGCTATGCTCCACCATTTAAATTTTAATTGCTGGCGTGGCTCAATAGGCAGAGCACTTGATTTGTAATCAAGGGGTTGCAGGTTCGATTCCTGTCGCCAGCACCATGGAAGGGTAGCGAAGTGGTTAAACGCGTCTGCCTGTAGATTAGATCTCAATGAGTTCGGGGGTTCGAATCCCTCCCCTTCCACCATTTTATCTTGGGATGTCGCCAAGTTCGGTTAAGGCACAGGTTTTTGATACCTGCATGCGATGGTTCGAATCCATCCATCCCAGCCAGTAAATCGCCCTCGTAGCTCAGTGGTAGAGCACCCGGCTTTTAATCGGGGTGTCGCAAGTTCGAACCTTGCCGGGGGCACCATTTATTTAATTTGTTATTACTGCCCAGATGGTGAAATGGTAGACACGCCGGGCTTAAGATCCGGTGGCTTTTAAAGGCTGTGCGAGTTCGAGTCTCGCTCTGGGCACCATAAATTATTTAAATTACAAAATTAAGAAAGATTTTAACTAACTCTTTCTTTTTTATTTCATACCCAGATGGCGAAATGGTAGACGCAGCAGATTCAAAACCTGCCGAGAAATCGTGTGGGTTCAAGTCCCACTCTGGGTACCATTAAAATATTAAATTTCAAAAACACATTATAAAACAAATAATGTGTTTTATATTTTATTAAGATTTTTTATTAGACAAAAATAATTAAAATATAGTATTATTAACAAATAAATAAATTAGAAAGTCTAGGAAATAATTTATGGCAGTTAAAAAACGAAAAACCATTAGTAAATTTGGTTTTCTTTTATCAGTAATTGGTGCTACAGTTGGACTTGGTGGCATTTGAGGATTTCCAACTCAAATGTATTTACATCGTGGAGCATTTTTTATTCCATTTATTATTTGTATGGTTATTTGTGCCATTCCAGTATTATTTTTAGAAATGACAATAGGTAATAAATCAAGAAAAAATCATATTGAGTTTTTTACTGAAAATGCTGGAAAAAAGGGAGCATTATTTGGTTGATTACAATCAGCTACTGTTTTAGTTTTAAGTAGTTATTATAGTGTTTTAATTGGTTGGACTTTAATTAATATTGTCATTGCTTTTACTTCAAGTTTAAATCATCAAGATTTTTTCTATCGTAATATTTTAAATATTAGTAATAATAATCCAACTAGTTTTAGTGCTTTAGGTAACTTAAATTGAAAAGTTTTAGTAGCAGTATTAGTTGTTTGAGCAATTTTAATTGTGATTTTAATTGGTGGTGTTGATAAGGGAATTAATAAAGTTAATCAAGTATTTATTCCATCACTATTTATTATGATTCTTTTCTTAGTAATTTATACCTCAACTTTAAAAGGTGCTGGTAAAGGACTAAGTGTTATGCTGGAATTTAAACCGAAAGAATTGTTAAACCCAACTTTATGAAAAGATGCTTTTGGTCAAGCTTTCTTTATGTTATCAACAGGAACAGGAACAATTTATATTTATTCAGCTCATGCGCCAAAGCATCAAGATAATACTAATCATGCGTTTGTTGTTGGGATTGGAACAAGTTTAGTTGGTTTTTTAACTGCAATGATTGTTTTCAGTGCCATTGGAAATATTGCTAATGTTCAAGGTAAAGCATTTGATGATGTCTTTGGTAGTGGTGGACCAGCTTTAATTTTCGAAGTCTTTCCACAATTATTTGCCATTATTAATCAATCGGTACCAATTTTTGGTAATGTTATTGCTGTTATTTTCTTTTTAACCTTAGCCTTTGCGGGAATCTCGTCGTTAATTGGTCAAGTTGAATCAATGGTTAATGGCTTGGAATATGAAGTTAAAATGTCACGCTTTAAAGCTTTATTATTTTCAGCACTCTTTGCTATGATTCTTTCAATTTTATTTACTTTTAATAATTCTCCTGCTTTAATTAGTGCCGTCGGAACTTGAATTGCTCAAATGTGATTATTAATTTTTGGTTTAATTTTATTAATTGGTGTTGGTTCATTAGGTTGAAAGATTTTCCCAAATTTGAAAAAATTTAATGATCAGCACTCGTGAATTAAATGGAATAAATTTTATAGTTTATTAATTTTATTAGTTGCACCACTGATTGTTTTAGCTAATATTGGTGCCGGAGTATATGATGTTGTTAAAGGAATTGAAGCAAATGCCTTTACTAATGGTTTAATTGGCTTAATTGTTGGAATTGTTATTCCATTACTTCTAGCTTTAGGTTGAGTATTTCATAAAGAAATTGCTCGTTTCTTTGGCAAAAAACAAAAAGTCGAGGTAAAGTAAATTATGTCAACTGGTGCAATTATTTATTTAGTCATTTTATTGGTTCTTCAAGTTGGTGGGTTTGGTTTCTTTATTTTTATGGATTTAAAAAAACATAAGGGTTCAAATAATAAGAAACCAAAAGAAGATGGAACCGAATAAAAAAATAATGAAAATTGAAGGGTTTTTCAATCGTATATTGACTTTATTATTAATAATTGATATAACTATTTATGGCTTGCGGGTGTCGTATAATGGCTATTATTCTAGTCTTCCAAACTAGCGATATGGGTTCGATCCCCATTACCCGCTCCATTCTATATTTTTATTAATTGATGTTTTTAAACATCTTTTTTTATTTTAAAATGATGTTATAATCAAAAATAAAAAGGAATTAATATGAGTAATAATGATGAATTAAATTTGAATAAGCAAACAATCGAACATTCGCCTTTAAAAAGAACAAGATTTATTATTAGTTTTGCTTATTTGGTTATTCAAGTTTTGATTCCAGGATTAGTATTATACTTTTTAACATCAAGAGATTTTACTTTTAGTTTTCATTTACCTTTATGATTAATGTTTGTTTTATCTTTTGCTTTAATTTTCTTTGTAATTATTGCTACTTTAATAACTTATAAATTAAAGTTACACCAATTAGATCAATTTACTTATGTAACTCCGTTTACTTTTTTTATTCTTGGCTTATATTTATCTAGTTATTGATTGGGAACCAATTATTTTCTAGTTCGCTTTATTATTGCTTTTGTTTTGGCAATTGTTGGTGTTTTCTTAGCTAGTCTTATTTTGATGTTCGTTGTTAGAAAAAAGAATTTAAAATCAGTTGTTAAAAATTAATTATTTTTAAAAAATGACTATTAATTAATATTAAGAGTACTATAATTAATTTAGGAAAAGTGAAAGGGGTAATAATTATGGGATACAATAATAACAAAGCCAACCAAAAAAATAATAACAATACAAATCAAAGTCATAATAACAGTCAATACAATAGTACAAATAAGAACAGAGCTAATCAAAAAAATCCAAATAACTCAAATTATAAAGGATAAATATTTTAATAAATGGTATTAATGAAAAAGAAGGATAATATTATCCTTCTTTTTCATTAGTTTGTAAAAATTCTTTAAGAACTTGATTATTAGATAGCATGGTTTTTAAATTATAGATTTGATGATGACCTGGATAAACGTTTAATTTTTTATCTAATTGAGTTAATTCAACTAATGATTTTTTAAAGTATTTATTATCACAATAATCAATATCATGAAAGCCAATTTTATCATAAAAAATTGTATCACCAATAAAAACAGCATTATACTCTTTAATTAAAATATATTGACTGCCTGGAGTATGACCTGGAATATGAACAATATCAATTGTTAATCCGATTAAATTAATTGTAATATCACCTTTTAAAATAATTAAATTTTTAATTGGGTTTTTAACTGTAATATTTAAATCACGTTTTGATGAAAAATTGCGTTTCGCATTAAATAAACAATCTTCATCTCATTGATTAATATAAATTGTCACATTTGGGAAAGCAATTAATAGTTGATCAATACCTAAAATGTGGTCAAAATGACCGTGGGTAATTATTAAATTAGTAATAGTAATTTTATTTTCTTTAGCATACTTAATTGCTTCTTCAACAGCATGAGAAGCATCAATTAAAATTGCTTCTTTATCTTTTATTACTAAATATGTTCCTTGATTATTAATATTAGGATCAATAAATTGTTTGATATTTTGATTGAAATTACTCATTCTTAAACTCCTTTTATTTATCTTAATAATTAGTATAAAGGCAATAAATAAAATTAAAAGTAAAAGTTAGAAAATAATTAAATCTTTTCTTTTAAAACTTGATTTTAAGCAATATAATTAATTTATTCAAAATTTATTATTTGCAGAAGGGGGTCAAAAATAATATGAAAAATTTAAATATTGATATCAAAAAATTTAGCGAATATGTAGTCAACTTTTCTTATAATACAAGTAATTTTGAAAATAAGAAAAAGATTTCTTCTTTACGATTACAAAATCTACTTTATCTTACTTATGTTTACGCTTTACTAGCATGAGACAAAAAATTATGAACAAATAGTTTTGAAAAATGAACAATTGGACCAGTGATTCCAGAAATGCATCACTATTATTCAAAAAATAACTTTCAGATAATTGATGATGAAAATCATTTTTTTAAAATTACTGAATTAAAAAATCTTGAAAAATTAGAATTAGAATCTTTAATATTAGATTTAAATCAAGAATATAGTGATTCTGATTTAGCTAAACTTGCTTGTGATGATATTTGAAAAAATACTATAGTAAATTCAAAAATTAAAGACCAAGAAATGATTAAATATTATTCAGAAAATGAGACATTTTTAGATAATTTAAATGACCCATCATTAGAAAGTAATATTAGGTTTTAAACTATGAAAAAGATTAAAAAATCACTTGTAGGCACTGTGCTTCATATTGGTAAACCTTTTGAAAGTCATGATGGTGTTTCTTTAAATAATCGATTTATGTGTATATTTTCAGTTGAATCTGATCATTTGGTGTTAATGCCAATGTCTGCCTTTCATAGTAAAGAACAAAAAAATCAAAGATTAAATGGCATAGTAAATTTTGAATATTCAAAAAAACATGGTAATACTTGTGATGCTTATATTAAATGTAATCAAATATATGTTTTAAGAAACGAAGATTTCAATAATTTTGATGAAATAAAATTATCTCGAAAAATAAATAAAGAACATTTTGAAAAATTACAAAATCATGTTAAAAATTTACAAAAAGATAGTAAAAATAAATTTTTTAAAACAGTGGTTAATTTCAAAGATTTACCTAGAACAATTAAAAAACAACAAATTAATAAAAGAAAATTTGATGACTATGAACGCTAAATTCGAGAAAAAGTAACTAAAAATGAACCGAAAGGTTCATTTATTATATTCTATTTAATTTATTATTATCATGGTCAATGAATTGATACCGGTGATGCTTCAACAAGTAAAATTAATCCGTTACAAGTTTTAGATAATAATTTTAAAGAAATACAAGAATTTAACAAAGCAAATAGTAATAGTATTGAAGAGCAAATGGACGAACAAATTGCTGCTCCAGTATTTAATCATTTACGATTATTAACACAATGGTTTAAAACTTTGTATCCTGATTTTAGTGATCGAGAATTTAACTTATTAATTAAGTATTTAAAATTACTATATCAAAAATGAAATATTATTAACCAAACTAATATTAATCAATTAAAGAGTAAACAATTTCCAACAATGTCTGATTTTCATCAACTTTTAGTTCAAGAAAATAAAGTTAACTATAATGCTTTAGTTACTGAATTTACTGATGTTATTACGACAGATTTCTTAAATGATGGTAAGTATGAAAAGTTATGAAGTGGTCATACAACTTTAGCTTTTAATAATTAATTTGTTGTTTATGATGTTTTAACTTTGTTTGATCAAGATGAAGCAAAAGTAACAGCAGCACAATTACATTTAGTGTTAGCTGTTGTTAAGGCAGAAGTAAAAAATAATCGTTTCAAAGATAATAATGAGATTGTTATTGTTGTTGATGAAGCACACTTAGCAATAGATAAAGATAATCCTGCTACTTTGAATTTCATGTTTCAAATGGTGAAACGAATTCGTAAGTATCGTGGTTCAACTATTATTACGACACAAAACTTAAATGACTTTGCTGGTACTGAAGATATTAAAAAGAAAACAACGGCAATGATTAATAATACTCAATATTCGTTAATTTTAAATTTAGCACCGCAAGATTTAAAAGATATTGCTGAGTTGTATCGTAGTTATGGTGGTCTTACTGCGACTGAAAAATGACTATATAACTAGAGCGAATCAAGGACAAGCATTGTTTGTTGTTTCAGGTTATGAACGACATTGTATAAGCATTGTAGCTAGCGCCAAAGAGCAAGAAGGGTTTTAAATTTTTTAACTTAGTATTATAATTTAATCAAGTAAAAGACTAGGGGTAATATATAAATGAAAATTAATCTTCATCAGCATACAATGAAAATAAAAAGTGGAGAACTAAAAACTAGAAATTTAGATATTAAAAATTCTAATCATATTAATACTTTTATTAATAATTTAAAAAGATTTAATGTGGGAATAGTAGCTATTACAAATCATAATTGATTTGATTTAAATTCTTTTAATATTTTGGAAGAAAGGTGTAAAAGTGAAGGAATTTTACTTTTACCTGGAATAGAAATAGACATAGAAGATTCACATAATATTCGCCATAATTTAAATATAATAGTAAGTAATGAAAAGAAAAATGAGTTTAGCAAGTTTATAAATTCACTAGTTTTTAAATTAGAAAATGCTAAGAATTTTAAAATATCTATTGATAATTTAATTACAAGTGAAATAAAAAGTTTTGAAAAAATATATCTTATTCCTAATAAACAAAAAGGTGATAAAGATTTGCCTAATGCTGATTTAGAAAAAATAAAAAAAGATAGTGATTTTTGATTTTTAGAAACTACAAATAAAAAATCATCAAGAATTTTAAGCTATAAAAGACAGAATACAATTTATGGTTCTGATGAACATGATATTTTTAATCCTAATTATAAAGATTTACCTGATACTAGAATTAAAATTTCTAGTTTTAAAAATCTTTTAAGATTTTTAAAAAAAGATTCGTTCTTTTTAGAAGAAGAAAAAGAAAATAAAAAATTGACTAATTTGCAAATTAAGCCTAAAAATTGGAATCAAACTTTAAATTTTTCAATTTATAAAGATGTAAATATAATAATAGGACCACGAGGAACAGGCAAATCAGAATTATTTAATGAAATAAAATATGATATTAAACAAAAAAATAAAGTAGAATTTGATGTTTATGAACAAAAAAATAATGGATATGAAGAAATTTTAAAAAGAGAAAAAACAAAATTTAATTATTATGAAAATTTAGAATTTACACAAGAAGTAACTGATTTAAATTATATTATAGAAAATAATGTTGATTATAATTTTAAAGAAGTTTTAAGTAACTTTAATCAAATTATAAAATATTATAATCAAAAGAAAAGTGAAAAATATAAATGTTGATTTGAATTTATTTATAGTTCTGAATTAATGTTTCAAACTTCTAAACAACATATTTTAGAAGATGAATATAAAAATTTTAAAACAAAGATTAAATCATTAAAATTAACTCTTAGTTTAATTGAAAAATTTAAAGATAAAAGTGATTTTTTTATAAAAAACTATAATACAGTAAAACAATACATAAATGATTTGATTATTTTAGAAAGTAAAATTTTTTCTAATTTTTATATTAAAAATCAATCATTTAAAATGATAAAAATAACTGTAGAAAAGGTTAAAGAAATAATTAAAGGTATGACTAGTCAAGTAAGTTTGCCAGGAGAATTAGGGTTTGTTAAATCTTTTGAATCTAGAATGAAGTTAAAAAATATTTTTCAAAAACTATTAAGATGAGACTCTGTTGTTTCTAAACAAAGAAATAAATTAGGAGAAATATTAGATAACAAAACTTTATATGTAAAAAGAATATATGAAAGAGAATTTAGCAAGAAGGATGGGTATTTTAATTTAAATAATTTACCCGCTAGCTCTTATAAAGAAATTACTAAATTTGGAGTAGAAATTTTAGAAAATATATGAAATGAATTATTACAACAAAAAATAAAAACATATATTGAATGTATGAAAGATAAAAAATTATTACCTTTAAGAAGCGAGATGTTTATATGATATAAAGACATAATTGAAGATCAAGATGGTAATATTCATAATCCTTCTGAAGGTGAAAAGCAAATTTTAAATTTAACTAATTATTTAGAAAAGGAACAAGATTTTTATTTTTTAGATGAGCCTGAAAATTCATTGGATAATTATTTTATAAATAATGTTATAGTAGAAAAAATAAATAAAAAAGCTAATGAAGGTAAAACATTTGTAATTGTAACTCATAATGCTAATATAACGGTTCGTACAAATCCTTTTTTAACTATTTATAGGTTGTTATCAGAAAAAGGAGATATTGAAAATGAAACTTATTATGGTAATGCATTTGATAATGTAATGTATAATAATGAAAAAGAAAAGATAGCAAATTTTACTTGATCTGATATTTGTGAAAAGATATTAGAAGGTGGAAAGGAAGCATTTTATGACAGAGCAAATTATTATTCCAAATAATTATTTATTTGAAATTTCTTTATCTAATGATAAGAAACAAATTATTATTAAAAATTTAATAAAAAATAAAGAATCATTTATTTCTATTTTTGAAATTACTGAAGCAGAAATAGGTAAAGTTTTTAGTTTAGTTATTGAATATTTTTGAAATGAAGATACTAATATTTTAAAAAAATATAATATTATAAATTTATCAGAAATAAAAAATGATATTGATGATACTAATAATCAAATTATGTATTCTTTTGCAAATATTTTTTCAAGAGAATTAGAAATTATTAAAACTGATATTTTAAGTAAAAAAGAAGAGTTAAAGTAATTTTTAATTAAAATATATTTTTATCAAAAATTAGTATTATTTTGTGTGTGCTTTAATCATTTTATGTTAAAACATACACTTTTCTTTTGTAACAAAAAAATAATATTTGTTACTGTTCATGTTAGTAAAAAAGAACAAGAATTATTTTAATAGTCGTTTTATTCTAGTAAAATTAAACATAGGTGAAAATATGCTTTTTTTAAATAAAGATAAAGTTAATTATGAATTAACAAATTATATTATTAGTATTATTGGCATTACAATTGCTGTTGTTTCACTTGTAGTAGCAACAGCAGTTTCAATATGAGTATTTTGTAAAAATAGAAAAAATTATTTAAATCTTAGTAGAAAAAAGATTATCAAATTTATGGCATATATTGATGAGAAACAAAAATTAATGCTATGCTGTAAATATGGGGAATTTTATAATAAAAACAATAAGGAACTAAATATATTTTATTATGCTGAATTTATTATTATGAATGAGATTAATGAAATAATAAAAATTAATGAAATAATAAAAAATTATAAAGGATTTATAAGTTGAGAAGAATATAATATAACTAATACTTTAATTAAGAATGGTATTAAACGTATTAAATTTTTAGTAAAAACTTTGAATCATAATAGACAAGATTTAGTCAAAAATAATAAATCAGTTGAAGAATTTAGAATAATTCTTTTTTGAAATGGAATAGGTGTAGCTTTTGATTTATATGGACAATTTATTGATAACGAATATTTAAAGGATGAATTTAAAAATGAATGAAATATGGTAGTAGTGCAAACTTTTGGGTTTAATAGGCCTTATAATATTTCTAAAGCTGTAAATGATGAATATATTAGTCAGTTAGTTGACGATGAAGCAAGATATTATTCGGATATTTCTATTATGAAAAAGTTAAATTTTGATTCATTATTATATTTTGGATATACTTCACCAAGTTGACAATCTGTGACTTGAAATTTAAAAGATTTAATAAATTAAAAATAAAACTAAAAATGAACCATTCAGTATTTGATTGAGTTCATTTTTTTAATTTAAAAATGAATGTAATGAATTTATCTTTTTTCGTGTTAACGGAAAAAGCATAGTGAAGTAGTGTAGGGTTTTTTCCGGAGCCCTATTTTTTGTTAAAAAAGTGCGGAGGAAAAACACAATAAATAACTTTCTAATAGCAATTTATTGTGGTTAAAAAGGTGTAAAGGAAAGGAAGGATTTATGGAATTTCGTGAAGGTGCTGGGTTATTAAGTTTTCGTGATAAGGCAACAAAGCGAACTTTAACTGAAGCAATTAATAAATCAATTTATCATAATTTTCGGCAGTCAATCCCCGAAAATATTGATTCTCAATTAACACATCTTAATCTTTATTTTGTTAATGGTCAAAAGCAGGAATTAGATAAAGATGATTGTTATCAAAAGGCAAAAGAATATCGCCAATCTTTGATGGATTTGGTTCACAAGAGTTGAGATAATCAACAAGCAAATTATTCGCCAAGTAAAAGAACTAGTTTTGATAGTTTTTGTCAGAAACATGTTATTTACTTAGAAGGTGTTTTACCTAATACCAGACAAGAATGATTTGAAACAATGGAAATATGTAAGTTTACTAATGAGTTTGTTGATGATGCCAAAACTGGAACAAGAAAAATGGGAAAATTAATTCTTGAAAGTGTTGATTGAAAAAAATTAGAAGCGTGAGCAAAAGCAGAAATTAACTTTATGAAACAATGACTAAAAAATAATTTAGGCGATGATAAAGGTTTTGTTTATGGTGCTGTTCATATTGATGAGACAACACCTCATGTTCATGTTGGCTTAGTGCCAATTACCAAAGCATTTTCCAAATCATTAAATCAAGAGCGCTATGTTTTAAGTAACAATCGTAATTTTGGTGGCCCACAAGAAATGCATAAATTTCATATTTATCATGCTAATTATTTAACAAAGTCAGGGTTTGAGATTTTACCAGGAGAAAAAGGTGGCAAAGGTTCTTATAATGCTGCAAGTTTTAGAGAAGTTAAGGCAATTGAAAAAAGAAGACTTGAGCAAGAGATTGAAAGTTTATTGTTTAAATTAAGATTAGAAGGCGAAGATTATCAAAAATATCAAGTTGCTAAATAGTATCAAGATTATTACGAGCAAAGAATTCAAGCAGTTAAATCATATTTATTACTAGCTGAATTTAATGATTTTGAAAAAAATCAGTTAACACAATATTTACAATTATTAGAGAAAGTTAAATATTACAAAATTGTTAATAGTAGTTTTCAAGCAAATAAACAAAATGCTGAATTATTAGAACATTACCAAAATGAATTAGATATTATGACAATTAGATTAGAAAATTTATTAACTAAAGGTTATAGTTTAACAATTTAAAAAAACTTATGTAATTTCTAAGTTATTGGTTTTATAATTTTATTTACTATAATGGAAAGAAGGAATTAAGATGAAATTAGATAATAAAACTAAAGCAGTTTGAAATAAAGCAAAAGACTGTAATTGTGATGCACAGGATTGTAGTAAAAAAAATCATAAGTTATGTGGAATTTGTGATGAGAAAATGCTTTATGGAGCACATGAAAGTGTGCAACCAAATAGTAAATATTCCTGAAATGTAGATCATATTATTCCCAAATCAGAAGGTGGTTCTGATAAAATTAACAATTTACAAGCTGTTCATGTAGAATGTAATCAAGAAAAAGCAAATAATTAATTTTCAAACTTAATGAAAAGGTTTCATTTATTAATTTAAATGAAGCCTTTTTTTATTTTGTTTAATTAAAAAAGAAAGGAAAGAAAATGAATAAAGTTAAAAATAATAAATGAAAATTATTAATTGGGTTATTAATTATTCCTATTATGTATATTTTGTTAATCACAATTATTGGCATGATTATTAGTATTATCAAAGATAGTAGCTTTAATTTTAATTTGTTAAGTTACTGAACAAATACTTTTAGAATTTTTTATTGTTGAATGTTAGCGTTTTTATTAAGTATTAGTACCTATTTTTATTTTGTTTATAAAATTTGCTTTAGTAAGAAAAAAGAAGCAACTTTAAAGTCAACAAAACAAAATGACTATGGTAATGCTAATTGGTTGTCTGAAAAAGAATTTAATCAAAATTATCCTTTAGTTAGTAGTAATGGCATTTATAATCAACATGGTTTTATTGTTAATAGTAAAATGAAAAAACAACAATTAATATATAATCTTCGCACTGATACTCATAATTTAATTATTGGTGGTACAGGTAGTGGTAAAAGTCAAAATTTAGTCTTACCAACGATTGCTGTTAATGGTAAAAGTCAAGTTAAACCTAGTATGATAATTACTGATCCAAAAGGTGAACGGTATCAATATCAAAAAGATAATTTAAAAAGTTTTGGTTACAATATTCAAGTTTTAAATTTGAGAACAGTAAATGAAAGTATTGCTTGAAATCCGTTGCAAGTAATTTATGATCAATTTGTTTTAATGCTATTAAGTACTAACGAGCAAGAAAAGTTAACGAAAAGAGTGGCAATTCAAAGTGACATTCAAAATTTAACTAAAACCCTGTTTGCTAATGATAATCAAACAGAACCATTTTGAAATGACAGTGGCGCTTTAGTTACTGAAGCAATTATTTTAGCAATCTTAGAAGATGTTGAAATAATTATTAAGAATGAAAATGCTTTCAATCAAGAACAAATCAAACAATTAATAGCAATTCATTTGCCGGCAACTAAATTTAATTTAGCATCTGTGACAGTGATAGCAACAATGGGACAAGATTTAGTTAATTGATTTAAACAACGCAGTGATACTAGTTTAGCTAAGATTACAGCTAATCAATTATTACATGGTGAGTCAAAAACATTAGCTAGTGTTTTAATGACAATGTCGACTAATTTAGCAATTTTTAAAAATGACTTTATTCGTAATTTAACTTGTAATAATGATTTGAATTTTTCTGATTTTATTACAAAACCAACGGCTTTATTTATTGTTGTACCTGATGAAAATCATAATTTTTATGTTTTTATTTCGTTATTAATTTCCCAAATTTATAAATTTTTAACGAGTGAAGCAAGTAAAAATGCTTGTGGAAAATTAAATCGTCCGGTTTATTTTCTATGTGATGAATTTGGCAATATTCCAGCAATTCCTAATATTGAAGGTATGATTACGATTGCTCGTAGCAGAAATATCTTTTTTCAACTAATTATCCAAGAATTAAAACAGTTAGAAAACAAATATAATAAAGCAATTGCTGATATTATTTTTGCTAATTGCAGTTTACATACTTTTTTACAAACAATGAATTTGGAAACTGCAAGATATTATTCTGACATTATTGGTGATGCGACAGTCTTGCAAATTTCAACTAGTGGCAAAGGTAAATCAAAATCGGAATCAGAAACTTTAAAAGGTCATCCATTAATCTTAGCTAGTGATGCAATGCGGTTAACAAAAAATCATGCGATAGTTTTTTATGCTAGAGAAAATCCTGCGAAAACTAGTTTCATTCCTTGACATCAAAATCATAATTTTCCAGCAATTAAAGTAAGTAATAAACCATTAACTTTAATTAATTTTAATCAAGATTATTATTATGATATTAAAACTAAAGTTACTAAAAAAACTTCTTTTGTTAAAAAGCATCCAGAATTTAAAGAAACTCCTAATTCAAAAGAACAAATTAGTAAAGAGATTACTTATTTCAAAAATAAATTAAGAGCAATTGAACATGAAACTTCAATTCCTTATCAAGAGTTAAAATTAGCATTGCAAAGAAGAATTAAATATTTGGAAAAGCAATTAAAATCATAAGTAAATTAAAATCCCTATGGTGAATTTCAAAAGTTCACTGTAGGGATTTTTTTATTTCTAACTAAAATATTAATTAATAAATTATTTGATAATAAAATAAATTTAGTAATAAACAAAAATCTTTTTAGTAATTACAAATAATATTAATAGAGTGATTAATAAATACAAATCTAAATTAAAAACTGGTATTAATGATAAAAAAATTTAAACAATGACATTAAGAGCAAATTACTTGATATCAAAATAAAATCAAAAATTTGCAAATTAACTTTAGTTCCTATTTTAGTATCATTAAATTCTTATTTTTTTAAAATATCAATAAAGATTTATTCCCTTATTTTACTTGAATGAAGTAAAATTAATAAAGAAAGAATGGAGAAAAAGATGAATTTAACTGAAAATAATGTAGTTTTTTCAAAAATAAGAACAAAAGAAATGCCATATGGTCAAGATATTTTTTTAACGAAAAAATATTCATTTAATAAAAAAAATATTATGAATGGATTAGAATTATTAAAAAATATTAGACCTAATTCAATTCCAGTAGTTTTTTTTGATCCTCAATATAGAGGTGTACTAGACAAATTAGGATATGGAAATGAAGGTAAAAGACAAATTAAAAGATCACAGTTAACTCAAATGGATGAAAAAACAATAATTAATTTTATTAAATCCATTAATAAAGTCTTAATGGAAACTGGGCATTTATTTTTATGAGTAGATAAATTTCATTTATGTCAAGGTATTGCTCCTTGAATTCGTGGAACAGATTTGACTATAGTAGATATGATTGTTTGAGATAAAGTACGTATGGGAATGGGTTATCGAACTAGAAAACAAACAGAATATTTATTAGTTCTACAAAAACCCCCAATAAAAGTCAAAAATATCTGAAAAACTAGAAATATTAGAGATGTTTGATTAGAAAAAATTGATAATAAAGTTCATCCACATCAAAAACCACATAATTTACAAAGCGCTTTAATTGAAGCTGTAACTAATGAAGGTGATGTTGTTTTAGATCCGGCTGCTGGAAGTTTTTCAGTTATGGATTGCGCAATGAGTAAAAAGAGACTTTTTTTAGGATGTGACCTGGAGGATGTAGAAAATAATGGCATTAATTAAAGATAGAAAAGATAAATCAAATGGTTCTTATGAAAGAATATTTAATAATAAAAAATTAGCACAATTAATTACTAAAATTCATGCAACCTCTATTGTAAATGGTAATGAATTAGAAAAATTAATAATATTAAAAGCAGATGAAATGGTAGTAAAAAATGTTGAAGAATTTGAAAAAATTTTAAAGAGAAATTTTAATGGCAAAGAAATTTTTATTGTTCCAAAAAAAATTGTTAAAAAATCTACTGTTGCTAATAAAAAAGAACCAGATTTTTTAATTATCACTAAATCGAATGATTGTTTAAATATAATTGAATTAAAAGATGGTTGAGTATTTGATACTAAAAAATCTGAAGGCGAATATAAACAATTACAAGAATTTCAAAATGATATTTCTAAAATAGTCAGTTATAAAACACAAATATTTATGTGTAGTTTCAATAGTAATGATAAAGAACAAATTTATAATGGTTTTAAGAAAAAAATACCCAAGGAAAATATAATGACTGGTAGTGAATTTTGTGAGTTAGTAAACATTAATTATGATGAAATTAAAAAAGAAAGAGAAAAAGATTCTAGTCTTAATTTTGATTATTTTATTGAAGAACTTTTATTAATTGAAGAAGTACAAGAAGCAATTATGAAAAAAATAAATAAACAAAAATAAAAATTAATAGTTTATTCTATTTGACTTATTATAAAGTCATATTATTATTAGTTAATAATCAAGGTTTAATTCCTTTATAGATATCTATATCTTTTTCACTTAAAACATCTTCTTTTGTTTCATATCATTTATATAAATTATTAAATAATTCTTATTGCTTTCCTTTTTGTTTAATAACTGAATAAATAAAGTTAAGAATTATACACATAGTAGAGTAAGATATTTTTTTGGAAAATGCTTTTTTAAATTGTTCTTGTTCTTTTGTGATAATTTTATTAAAGAGAAATGTATATAACAATTAAAGATATTACAATTTTAGAATATTTTGATGAACTACCTATTTAAAATATGTATTGAGAAAAAATGACTTGAATCTAAGCAATAAGTTTACTAGCAAAAACATTCTGAACTTACTTGACTTAAAGTTATTGAAGAAGAAATCAGAGAACATAAGAAAAAAATAAAATGTTAGAATAAAAGATGAAAGATTATGATAAAAATTGATAAACGATTTGAAAATAATATAAATAAAATAAAAGAATTAAGTGCTTTGCTTGAAAAAAATGAAAATGAAGTTACTAGAGTTCCAATATTAGTTTTTAATTCCTTAACTGGTGAAAAACCAAAAATAGATATATCATCAATAATACTGCCATCTACTTGAGAAAATTGTAAGCAAGCAGCATATTTTGGTGATTTAGTAGGCGAGTTTAAAACTCATGAACAAAAAAAAGAATTTTTTTATATTGTTTTAGAGATAATACATGGTAAAGATAATCATGAAATGATTAAAGACTTTAAAAAAATTGATGAATTTTCACAAGAAATTTATATTTTAGCTGATTTCTTTAGGAGAAATGATTTTTTAAAGTTAGACAATATAAAAATTTATAAATTTGATTCTCCAGACTTTATTATAGAGTTAAGTAATGGTGAAATAATTCTCATTGAAATTACTTGCGCTAATCCCAAATTTAGTCTTTGATTCTCAAAAGATATGCTAAAAGTTGAAAGAGTATTCAAGAAACAAAAACAAAATAATCAACCTCTTGGATATCCACCAGATGATTGAGATGAAGATCATGAAAGCGAAGAAATTAGTGATGAAGCATCTCTTGGATATCCACCAGATGATTGAGATGAAGATCAATCAAATGAATTAAGTTATTATTATGGAATTACTGAAGATAATATTTATACAATTAGAAAGCATTTTAAAAAGCAAAAAAAGTATTATCAAAATGTTCAAAAATTTTACTCTGACAAACCAATAAAAATTTTATATTGTATTCCTTTAGGTGATGCTTCCAGATTAACTGTTAATGAAGAAGAGAGATTAAAAAAGATAAAAAATAATGCTATTGAATTTTGTATAGATTTCAAAAATGTTTTTGTATTGATAGCGCATAATAAAGATTTAAAATGATGAACTTTAGAAGAAATAGTTACAGATTTAAATTTGTAGAACAAATTTAAGTCTGATTGTCATATAGAAATAACTCGACGAAATAATAAAAATATAATTTTTTTGAATAAAATAAATATGAAATGGTTAGATTAAAAAGGGGAAAAATCAATGAAAAGTTTATTTGAAGAAAGTTGAAATATAATTTTTTCGGAATTTGATTTTTTACTCATTATTAGATAAATCTTATTTTAAAAATAAATATTTGGAAAAGCAATTAAAATCCCTATGGTGAATTTCAAAAGTTCACTGTAGGGATTTTTTTATTTTGACTAATAAATCAAGAATTAGAATAAAAAATCTGGATTTGGTTCTATAAAAATTATTTTGCGATAACTATCATTCTTTGTTTCTAAATATGAAATATAATCAGTTTTTTGATTATGAATAAAAATTTCACCATCATCAAAAAGGATTTTATTATATTCATCCACAATACCATTTGGTAATTCAAAAAAATTTAATTTAATATTATTTTTTTTTAGTTGAGAAAAATTAATAGATTCTGAAGGAAAGAAATAACTTGCACTGTCTTCAAAAAATCCTTCTTTTTGATATTGGCAAATTAACCTTGTTTCTAAATTTCCTAAAATTGGAGAAATTACTATGTCATTATGTCTATTTAAATATTTTATTCTATGTCACTCTCTGTAAAAATATTTTGATTTTACTAAAAAGAATGCTATGTTAGGTGTTTGTGGAAAGTATGTATACATATGGTTACTATCAATATCATTTTCAATAATACAACAAACATCAGATTGACATATATAATTACTATTGTTTTTTGCAATAACTAAATGAGTACTATGCGCTTGCATATGTAATCAGAATTCTAATTCTTTTGAAGTTTTTTCTTTTATAAGACTTTCTAATGCGCTTATTAATGAAGACATACTATACTTCATTTGTTCTTTATCTTTTAAGTTATACACTCCAAAAAGAAAATTATTACTTTGATATATTCCTGATTCATCACTTTTTATAACTTCTGTTGTATTTAATTGTCTAGAAGCTTGTAAAAATAAAAACAACTGTATAAAAGAAATTTCATATTCTGATAGTTCAATACTATTTGTAGTAATTGAATCAGATATTTTCTTTAAAATTTGAGACATATAATTTTCTATTTTACTTAATCTTTTTTCTATTTGAGGAGTTCCATCAAAATAATAAAATTTATGTAACTGGAAATTATTTGCTGGATTAAATTCTCTATCTTGTTTTATTTTTTTATCATACAATTTGCTATTTATTTCTTTTCAATATTTTAAATTATATTTTGGAAAATAATGATTTTTTTCAAATTGTTTTTCCATGTTTTATTTCCCCTTTTATTTTTTGTTAACAAACACTGCTAATATTAATTTTAACAGTAGTGTATTAATTTTATAAAAAACTTTTTTCTTTTTAAATACACAAAATTAAAATAGTTCAACTTCAATCAAAACTGAAAAAGAACGAAGTATAGTTTCTATGAACTTTTTAGTTTAATAATTTTTAAATAAAATTAATATCATATTCTTTAGCAATATCTAAAAAAATAGCAATATCTTTATTTAGAATATAAAAATAATTAAAAAAATCAGTGTCATTTTTATATATTTGCTTTAATTGTTTTTTAAATTTAATATTTTTTTCAGTTAATTTTTTTAAAAAATCATTAATATTTTCAATTTCTGAAACAGTCAAAAATACACTATATATTTCAGATTTTTTTCTAATTCAAAAATATTTTTTTGTAGTTTAATTATTTTCTCTTGTAATCTAAAATTATCTTCTTGTACATCATAATATTTTTGTCTATAATCATTTTCAAAATAATTATTTTGTTCACCTTTTTGTTTAATTACTTTTTTATTCCCAGTATGTCCTAAATTTAATTCTACAGCAGTATTTTTATTTAAATTATTATATGACATTTTTGTACTCCTTTTATTTTATTAAAATAATTATATGTGATATTATTATAATAATTACATTTCATTTGCCTACTTAAAAGTTATTCACTCAAATCATTGATTTTACTTGCTTTTACTAGCAATTATCTTTATAATTAATAATGCTGTGAAAACAGTTGCAACCGCACTTTTTTAGGTTTTAAGTGATAATAATTTGGTTATCCACCTTATAAGGCGAGTCTAAGCTGGAGGTGCAAAATGTTTGCAATAATTAAGACCGGTGGCAAACAAATTAATGTTGAAGTTGGTCAAGAATATTTTATTGAAAAATTACAAGGTAATCCTGAAGATAAAATTGTTTTTGATCAAGTATTAATGATTGATGGAACAGTAGGTAATCCAATAATTAAGGGTGCTTCAGTTCATGGAATCATTATCAAGCAAGATAAAGCGAAAAAGATTGTTGTTTTTAAATATAAACCAAAGAAAAACTCAAAAACTAAATATGGTCATCGTCAGCCATATACAAAGGTAAAAATTACTGATATTTTGTTAAGTGGTAAACCAACTGCAAAAGCAAAAGCAACAGAAAACAAAGCAACAACTAAAGCGACAACAAGTAAAACAACAAAATCAGAACAAACTGAAACTACTAAAAAAGTAACTAATAATAAAGTAGTGAAAGCACCAACAAAAGTTACTGCAACTAAAAAAGTAACTACTGGTGAAAAGAAAGTAGTTAACAAAGAACCATCAACTGTAAAAAAAGCAAAAGTAAACAGTCCTACTAAAAAAGTAACAAAAAAATAGTTAATTAATATGGTAAAAACTAATTTTTATTATCAAAAAGATCAGATTGTTAAAGTTGAAGTTAGTGGTCATAGTAATTTTGATCAAGTTGGGAAAGATATTGTTTGTGCAGGAATCTCTGCTATTATCTTTGGTACTTTAAATGCTCTTGATAATTTAGTTTCACAACAAGAAGTAAAAATTGTTGAACCTGAAACAAAAGTTATCATTGAAGTTTTAAAACCATCGGATAACAATCAAATGATTTTACAAACAATGTTTTGACAATTAAAAACTATTAGTAATCAATATCGTAAAAACATTATTATTAAGGAGGTTTACTAAAATGCGTTTTCAATTAAATTTACAATTCTTTGCTTCTAAAAAAGGAGTTGGATCAACTCGTAATGGAAGAGATTCTCATTCTAAACGTTTAGGAGCGAAAGCAAGTGATGGGCAGTTAATTCACGAAGGATCAATTATTTATCGCCAAAGAGGAACTAAAATTCACCCAGGAGTAAATGTTGGTCGTGGTGGTGATGATACTTTGTTTGCTTTAAAAACTGGTATTGTTAAATATGTTAAGTTTGCTAAAAATAAAACTAAAGTTAATATTTTAGAAGCAAAATAATAATATTAACAATTGTTAATAAAAGTTCTATTTAAAATAGAACTTTTTTATTAGTTAAAAAATCAAAACAAATAAATAATATCTATTTAATTATTGTTATTTTCAAGGTATCATTTATTTTGAAGATAGTTTAATAAAAAAATAAGAAAATTTTAGGAAAAATAATTATGAAGTTTATTGATTTAATCAAATTAAAAGTTAAAGCAGGTAAAGGTGGTGATGGAATCATCGCTTTTCGTCGTGAATTGTATGTTCCTAAAGGTGGTCCAAGTGGTGGCGACGGTGGCAATGGTGGTAGTGTTATTTTTGTTGGCGATGAAGGTTTAAATACTTTATTAGACTTAAGAAAAACAAGAGAAATTAAAGCCTTAGCTGGTGAAAATGGTAAACCAAAAAATATGCATGGTAAGAATGGTACTAATACGATTGTTCGAGTACCATTAGGAACAATTGTTAAGGATATTAAAACTGGCACAATTATTGCTGATATTACTAAAAATAAAGCAACTGCAGTAGTCGCTAAAGGTGGAATTGGTGGCCGTGGTAATGCAAAATTTGCTTCATCAACCAATCGTGTGCCAAAAATTTCAGAAAATGGCACACCAGGCCAAGAATTTGAAATAATTTGTGAATTAAAACTTTTAGCTAATGCTGGTTTGATTGGTTTGCCAAATGCTGGAAAATCAACTTTCTTAAAAGTAGTTTCAGCAGCAAAACCATTAATTGCTGATTATCCATTTACAACTTTAGATCCACAACTGGCAGTAGTAACAAATAATAATGATAGTTTTGTTATTGCTGATTTACCTGGTTTAATTGCTGGTGCTAGTGATGGCAAAGGATTGGGTTTACAATTTTTGAAACATATTGAACGTTGTCAAGTTTTAGTTCATATGATTGATATTAGTGATGAAAAAAGTGATCATTTTTTAACTTATCAATTAATTAAACAAGAGTTAAGTAAATATAATAAAAAGATTTTAGAAAAGCCAGAAATTGTTGTTGCTAATAAAATTGATTTATTAGCAGATTTATCAGCAGTTAAGAAATTAGCAGATGCAATTAAAAAACCAGTTTTTGCTATTTCAGCTTTAAAAAAAGATAATCTTAAACCTTTAATTGCTGAGATTGCAAAATTTGTTAAAACTGTTGCAAAAGAAGAGCCAGAAGAAGTTAAAGAAGAGCATGTTTTATATAAATATCAACCAAAACCTAATGCTGAACCGGAAGTAATTGTTACAAAGATTAAAGACCATCAATGAGAAGTTACAGGTAGTGCTGTCAATAGAATTGCCCAAAGAAATCCTTTGAATACTTATCAAAATATTTTGTTGTTTAGAATTAAACTACAAGATTTAGGTGTCTTTGAACAATTAAGAAAAAAAGGTGTTAAAAAAGGTGACAGTGTTAAGATTTATAATTATGATATGATTTGAGAAACAGAATAAAATTAGCCAGAAAGATTAAAAGAAAGTGAATAATAATGAAATTAGAACAATATTTGGAACAAATTGTTAAATTTTTACAAGATGAAGTTAAGAAAGCTCATGCCAAAGGGGTAATTGTTGGTTTAAGTGGTGGTGTTGATTCAGCTGTTGCTGCTTTATTAATGAAAAAAGCATTTCCTAATAATCATTTAGTCTTGCTTATGCCTTGTCAATCACCAGAGATTGATTTAGATTATGCTAATAATTTAGTTAAAAAACATAAATTAACATCGCAATTAGTTAATTTAGATGAAGTTTTTCTTAGTTTTAAAAAGAATTTACCAAAAAATATTCCATCACAACAAGAAAAAACAATTTTTGGTAATTTAAAGTCACGATTAAGAATGAGTACTCTTTATACTTATGCTCAAATTAATAATTATTTAGTTGTTGGAACAAGTAATGCTGATGAATGACATACTGGTTATTTTACTAAGTATGGTGATAGTGGTGTTGATTTATTACCACTTGTTAATTTAGTAAAGCAAGATATTTTTCAAGCAGCAAAAATTCTAAATGTCACTAAAGAAATTATTGCTAGAAAACCGAGCGCTAGTTTATGAGCAGGTCAAACCGATGAAGCAGAAATGGGTCTTACTTATCAAGAATTAGATCAATTTTTATTAGGTGATATTAAAAAATTATCTGATCAAGTTCAGATAAAAATTACAACCATGCATGAACGCACACAACATAAACGCAAAGCAATTCCGCAAGCGCCAAAATGATGAAGTCGTAATTAAAAATTAAGAAAGAGTAAGAAATTATGTCAGGTCACTCACAATTTGCTAATATTAAACATCGTAAAGATGCCCAAGATATTAAACGTGGTAAAATTTTTCAAAAAATTAATCGTGAAATTTATACTGCTGTTAAATTACACGGTCCTAATATTGAAAATAATCCCAAGTTACGGACAATTTTAGAAAAAGCTCGTAGTTTAAATATGCCAAAAGATAATATTAATCGGGCAATTGCTAAAGCTAATAATCAAAATGATCAAGATAATTATCAAGAAGTAATTTATGAGGGATTTGGTCCAGGAACAATTGCTTTAATTATTCATTGTTTAACTGATAATAAAAATCGTACTACTGCTAATATTCGTGGTTATTTTAATAAATATCAAGCAAAATTAGGTGTTAGCAATTCAGTTCAACATTTATTTTTTAAAGCCGGTGTCATTGAATTTATTAGTCCTTTGGATTTAGATGATATTTTAGATTTAGTAATTAATTTTGAGATTTTAGATTTTAGTAAAAATGAAGAGATTGTCCAATTAATTGTTGCTCAAGAAGATTTAGCAATCATTGTTCAGGCATTAAGAGCTGCAAAAATTGAAAATTTTGTTACTAATGAAGTTAGAAATGTACCATTTGAACCAATCAATGTTAGTGATGAAGATTTAGTTAGTTATCAAAAACTTTTTGATTTATTGGAAAATGATGATGATGTCCAATTTATTGAAAGTAATTTAAAAAAATAAGACTGATTTTGAATTAAACCACTAAAAAATTAATTGTCTTTTAATACTTTTGTTGGTATTCTTATATAGTATTATTAAGATATTTAATAAATCATTTTTTGATTTTATCTTAAAGATTTAGGAAGTGATTTTGCTTTATGAAAAAAAAATCATTAACGAAAGCAAAACGAGAAAAGAAACTTAGAGGTTTTTCTTTTTTTACGAGAATGACTTCTTTAATAATTATCGCTGCTGCAATTATTATTAGTGCAGTTTTTAGTATTTTTTATTTAGACAGTAATCGTAATTTAAGTATTGAATTTGCTGGTGGCTATCAAACTCAAGTTAGATATGAGGGAGTTCACGAAGAAGATAGTAATAGTCGAAAAGTTATTACTTTATTAGAAAATCGAATTGATCCTTTAGGAACAAGTAATATTAATATTGAAAAAAGTACTAGCAATGGTGGTGATTTTTATAATTTATCAATTAGTAAAGATGCTGGGATTGATATTGCTAGTTTTATTAATAATGTTTCTCGTCGTGGGTATATTTATTTATTAGATGATCAAGGACACGATTTGTTAGCTAATAAATATGATGAAAATAGTAAAGCATGAAGTGCCAGAGAAGAAAGAATTACTACTAGTGATGCTTTTAGTAGCATTTCAGAAACAACTAATCAAAATTCTCATCAACCAGAAGTAGTTTTTAATGTTAATTCCCAATCAGACTTAGTTAGTACTATTCAAGCAATTACTAAAGATGGGTCTAATAAAGTTTATTTTTATTCTGATATTGGTAGTTTACTAAATTATATTCGTAATACTTTAACTGGTTTAGAAGATTTAGCATCAGTAATTGAAAGTGAAACTAGTCAAACTAAACAAGATGCTTTAAAAGTTTTATTGGCAAATGAAACAGTTGGTTTAGATGATGCTACTGGACAAAAAATGTATAATGCGATTAGAAATCCAAATTCATCGGCTGGTAAACAATTAAGAAATCTATTAGATCAAAGTAAAAATGGTCTTTATATGATTAATTGAATTTATTCTGATACTTCAACAACAACGCCATTATTAGTTGATACTAATAATAAAGATAATGTTTTTGACCCTAATAATCCTTTTGATCCATCAGAAACCAAAGGTTCACCAATGAATGCTTGATTGCCATATATTAAGGATTTAATTGTTTTACCTGACATTTCACAATTTCTTGATACATCAATTATTAGTTATAAATATGCACCATATTATATTGGTGAAATTGCTAGTCTTGCAAATTCTAATAGTAATCAAATTACTATTAATGATAATACTTTTAATAAAGCCAAAGTTCGTCAAATTGTTAATCTTTTAACTGCTGGTAAAGAACAAAATGATTTTATTGTTGAAGCGTTTTTAACAATTGATGCAACTTTAGGAGCGCAAGCTTTAAAAATTGCGATAATTGCTTTAGCTGTTGCTTTGGCAGTTTTAGCAATTGTGATTATTTTTAATTATCGGTTCCTTGGTTTTATTGCTATTTTTACAATTATTTTATTTTTAGTTATAACTTTAGTAGCATTTACTTTCTTAAATAATGTTGTTGCTCCAGAAACTGGTATTGCTTTAATTATTGGTCTTGCTTTATTGTTAGATTTAATTGTTGGTTTATTTAATAATCTTAAAAAAGAATATCGTTCAGGAAAAAGTGTTTATGAGGCTTTTAAAGCAGCAAATAAAAAATCATTAGTTTCAGCTTTTGATTGTAGTTTGATTGTTTTAATTGTTAGTTTAACAATTTTCTGATTTGGTGCTCGTTCAATTCGTGGTTTTGCAATTATGACTTCAATTTCAACTTTTGGTGTAATTGTTTTAGGAGTATTAATTTTAAGGTTAGTCTTATATTTACTATTAAAAAATAATGTCTTTGAAAAAAGAGCTGCTTTGTTAGGTTTAACACCAAGAACTCGTCGAAACCCTAAAAAAAGTAAGAATTCTCGTTATAATCAAGCTAAAGTTAAATTAGCAGTTTTAGTTGCTCAAACTAAGAGCAAAACAACTAGTTTAAATGCTAGCAAATGAAATTATCATAAATTAACAAAATGAATTATTACTGGTTTTGCTGTAATTTTAGTTACTTCAGGAATTGTCTTTTTCACTGCTGGTGCTAATTTTAGTCAAGGTTTTGATAGTAGAATTGATTTTACTGGTGAAGTTGCAACCCAACAAGATCCAACTAACTCTAATAATTCTGATGGTTTTAATTTAATTAGTGAAGCAAATAGTCGTCGTAATGAAGTTATTAAGATTTTAAATGATAATGATTATTCATATCAAAAAGTTTATTATGCATTAATGACTAATTCGCTAACTCCAGGTAGAAATGTGATTAGAATTATTATTGAAACTAGTGTTAAAGATAGTGCTGCCAGTGATTTTCGCCAGTTTTTACAAAGTGAAGTAACTTGAGCAAATTGAAACTATACAACTAATAATGCTTTATCAGGTAATCAGTTATTTAAAAGTATGCTAATTACAATTGCTATTGCTTTAATTACAATTTTTATTTATATTATTATTAGATTTCAATTTAGTTTTTCAATTCCATTGATTATTGCTTTAGTTTTTGCAGTTTTTGTCACACTAGCAACATTAGTAACATTACAAATTACAATTTCGACAATGACAATTGGTGTGATTTTAGCAGTAGTAATTTTAGTTTTAATTAATAGTGTCATTATTTTTGATAATATTAAAGAAATTAAATTAAACTTAACAAAAACAAAAAATGATAAGTTAACAAAAGCTGAAATTGTTGCTATTAGTAATGAAGGTGTTAAACGATCATTAACAAGAACAATGCTAGCGAACGGTATTATAATTGTAACAGCATTAATCGTTTTATGCTTCCTACCAAGTTTCTGAGCAGTTAGTCTTGCTTTGATTCTTGGAAGTGTTGTTACCTTTCTTGTTAGCCATTTTCTTGCTCCTTGATTATGAACTTACTTTGAAAGATGAAGAATTAGAAGATTTCAAAAACGAGCAGAAAAAATTAAAAAACATTTTGTTGGACCTGATGAATATATTGTTTCTGGTATTAACGATTAATGGTTTTTTGAAAATATAAAGATTTAAAGGAAAAAAAATGAATTTAGATACAATAAAAAAAATGATTCGCAATGTTCCTAATTTCCCAAAATCAGGAATTCAATTTAAAGATATTACTCCTGTGCTTGCTAATCCTGAAGCGTTTTCGTTTGTTATTAAAACTTTTGCTGATTTAGTTAAAAAAGATCAAATAACAGCGATTGCAGCTCCAGAAGCGCGTGGCTTTATTTTTGGTAGTGCTTTAGCACTTGCTTTGAAAGTTAAATTTGTTCCAATTAGAAAAAGTGGTAAGTTACCTGCTAAAACTTATCATGTTGAATATCAATTAGAATATGGAACTGATAAGTTAGAAATTCATCAAGATGCTTTAACAAAAAATGATCGAGTTTTAATTATTGATGATTTAATTGCTACTTCAGGAACAATTCATGCTTGTATTGAATTAGTACAATTATCACAAGCACAAGTTGCAGCAATTGCGACTTTAATTACTTTAAAAGAATTTGAAGATCAACAAAAATTTGGTAAGATTCCTTTTCATAGTTTAATTGAGTTTTAAAAATATGAATAACATTACTTGTAAAGATTTTAATGAAGTATTAAAGCAAGCAAAAAGCTATATTAAAAATGAAAAACTTTTGGTTCAAATTGAAAAAGCATATCAATATGCTGAGTTGAAACATCAAGGACAATTAAGAAAAAATGGTGATCCTTACTTATATCATGTTTTATCAACTGCATATACTTTAACTTTATGACACTTAGATCCTGCAACAATTCAAGCAGGTCTTTTGCATGATATTTTAGAAGATACACCAACTAGTGTTGATGATTTAGTAACAGAATTTGGTCAGGAAGTTGCGGCATTAGTTTCAGCAGTAACAAAAGTTAGTCATTTTGCTAAAGAAAAGCGAGCAGAAATTAAATCTGATTATTTAAGAAAATTATATTTAAGTTTAGCTGATGATATTAGAGTAATTATTATTAAGATGGCTGATCGTTTACATAATATTAGAACAATTGAATTTTTAGATTTAACAAAGCAAAAAGTTGTCGCTAAAGAAACATTAGAAGTTTATGCTTCAATTGCTCATCGTTTAGGAATGCGAGAATTGCAAGCAGAGTTAGAAGATCGTTCTTTTGCCGTTTTATTACCAGAAGAATATCAAAAAATTAGTAATCTAGTTAAAAAAGATGAAGAAAATCGAAAACAATTAGTTGATAATACAATTAAAGAAATTAGAAAAACTTTAGTTAAACATGAAAAGTTAAAGTTTGATATTTATGGGCGAAGTAAAAATCTATTTTCAATTTATCGAAAAATGTATTATTTTGCTAAAGATTTTAACCAAATTCATGATATTTTAGCAATTAGAATTATTAGTAATTCCGTTGATAATTGTTATGCAATTCTTGGTTATTTACATCAAAAATTCACACCATTACCAGGTAAATTTAAAGATTATATTGCGACACCAAAAAATAATATGTATCAATCATTACATACTTCAATTGTTAATAAAAATGAAATTTATGAATTACAAATTAGAACTGAAGAAATGGAATATTATGCCATGGTCGGTGCTGCTGCTCATTGACGTTATAAAGATGGTGAAGAAATAAGTCCTAAGAAAAAACAAGCAGAGATTGATGAAAAATTAAATATTTTTCAAACAATTTTGGATTTAAATACAGTTAAAAGTGAAGAAGCAAATGCCGATTTAGAAACTGAGATTAAGCAAGATTTATTTAGTGAATTAATTTATGTTTTAACACCTAATGGTAAAGTTGTAACATTACCACTTGGGGCAACAATTTTAGATTTTGCTTATAAAATTCATACTGAAATTGGTGAAACTGCCATGGGTGCTCGAATCAATGGTGTTTATTCTGCTTTAAATACAGTTTTAAAAACTGGTGATGTTGTTGAAATTAAAACTTCAAAAACAGTAAAACCAAATTATGACTGGTTAACAATTGCCAAGACAAATTTTGCTCGTCATAAAATCAAAAAATATCTAATTCAAACAACTCCTTTAAAACCTGAAACAAAAACTAAAGGAGTGACTGATAATGATAAAAGAATTGTTAATGTTAAAGAGCAAATTGATAAATATCTTCAAGATCATAAATTACGCTGAAGAATTGCAAGTAGCTCAGTTATTTATAAACGCTTAAAGTTTTTAAAATATCCAACTTATGATGATTTTTGTTTAGCGATTGCTAATGGGACTTATACAATTGAAGATGCTGTTAAAGAAATTTTATTTAAAGATTCATTAAAATTTAAAGATTTTAAAACCAGAAAGAGTGTTAATTTAAGTAAATCTAATAAGATTAATGATGTAATTGTTGAAAATGCACCGACAATTAAAACACAATTAGCTCGTTGTTGTTTACCAATTCCTAATGAAATGATTATTGGTTATATTAGTAAAGGTCAAGGAATTAAAGTTCATCGTCCCGATTGTCCAAATATTATTAATGAAACAAAAGGTGACAAAAAAGCACGAACTTTACCAACAGTTTGAAATTTACCAGCAACAATTATGAGAACTTATGATGCTGGGATTAAAATTTATTATTTGGACCGACCAGGGTTATTAGCCGATATTATTAATTTATTAAATCTTTTGAAAGTATCAATTCAAAATGTTGATGCTAATAATCAATTAATTAATCATAAGGGAGTTTTGAAATTAACAATCAAAGTCCCCGACATTGATCGGTTACAGCAAATTACTTCTTCATTAAAGAAGGTACCTGATATCATTGATATAACAAGAATAATTTTGTAAAATTTTAAGTATATCAAACTCTTTTATTAAAAATCTTTGTAAAATATAATTAAGCAATATAAATTTAAGGTGAAAAAATGAAGTTTCAACGTCCGAAGGGAACAGAAGATTTATATAATCAACAAGTAATTATTTTTAGTAACATTATTAGTGAGTTAGTAACTGTTGCTAAAAATTTTAATTATCAAGAAATTATTACTCCGGTAATTGAATCAGCAGATTTATTTTTACGCTCAATTGGTGCAACAACTAATATTGTTGAAAAAGAAATTTATCAATTTTTAGATAAAGGCAAAAGAAATCTTGCTTTAAGACCTGAAGGAACAGCTGGTGTTATTCGTGCTGTTGTTGAAAATAAACTTTATAATAATCAAAAACAAACATTAAAATATTTTTATTATGGTAATATGTATCGTTATGAAAATCCGCAAAAGGGTCGTAACCGTGAATTTCACCAATTTGGTGTTGAAGTTTTAGGAACAAAAGAACCGTTATTAGATGTTGAAGTAATTGTTTTAGCAGCAAAAATGTTAGAAGCATTAAATATTAATGATTATCAATTAGCAATTAATTTTTTTGGTTCTGAAACAACAAAAACTAAATTTAATCATGCTTTGTCAAAAGCTTTAATGAAAGTAAAATCAAAATTACCACTTGAATTACAAACAAAAATTAAAACTAATCCGTTACGAATTTTGGATGCTCAAGAATTTCAAACTTTAAATTTAGCGGTACCAGAAATTGCTCAATTTTATTCGCCAGAAGAAAAAGCATATTTTGCTACGATTACTAAGATGTTAACAACTTTAAAAATTAATTTTAATGTTAATCAAACTTTAGTTCGTGGTTTAGATTATTATAATGGTGTTATTTTTGAATTTGTTAGTAATAATGATGCTTTGGGTAAAAGCCAAAATACTTTAATTGGTGGTGGTAGATATGATAATTTGGCACAAGAGTTGGGAGTACCCTATCTTTATCCAGCAATTGGTTTTGCTTTTGGAATTGAAAGATTAATGTTATTATTAGCAAATAAACCAAAGTTCACTGAAACTAAAAAATTAGATTTATTTATTATTAGTCAATTTCAAACAGGATTAAGTGTGTCGTTGCTTTTGTTAAATGATTTACGAAAAATAAGGTATTTTGTTGATGGTAATTTTAGTTTATTTAATGATAAACAAAAAAGTAATTTAATTAAAAGTATTCAAACAACTAATAATCTTTTAGTATTAGAAAAAGTTAATCAAGCAACTTGTTATCAGTTAACAAAAAAAACAAAAGTAGTAATTAAATTTGAAAATCAAGAACAATTATTAACAAAAATTATTGATTTACTGAAAATAAGTGAGGTTAAATAATGAATACTGGATATCGTACTAATAATTGTGGCAGTTTGACAAAAAATGATTTGAAACAAAATGTTATTTTAAGTGGTTGAATTCATGCCATTAGAGTTAAAAAAAATGCAATCTTTTTAGACTTACGAGATCGATATGGTTTGACACAAATTGTTATTAAAAGTGATGAACCTAATTTTGATAATTTAAAAAAAATGAAAGTTGAATCAGTAATTCAAGTTACCGGTCAAGTTGTTGCTCGACAAGTTGCTAATCCTAAATTAACAACCGGTGCAATTGAAGTAGTTGCTGAAAAAGTTAAAATTTTAAGTGAAGCTAAAGCACTGCCTTTTGTCATTAATGATGCCAATAATTTTACTGCTTTAGAAGATTTACGCTTAAAGTATCGTTATTTAGATTTAAGACGAAAAGAAATGTTACAACAATTAAAATTTAAACATCAATTTCTTAATATTATTCGTAATTTTTTAAATGCTGAAGGTTTTTTAGAAGTTGATACACCAGTTTTGACTAAATCAACACCGGAAGGAGCGAGAGACTTTTTAGTTCCAGCACGGATTAAGAAAAATGCTTTTTATGCTTTACCACAATCACCACAGTTATATAAACAATTATTAATGATTAGTGGCATTGATAAATATTATCAAATTGCTAAGTGTTTTCGTGATGAAGATTTTCGTGCTGATCGGCAACCAGAATTTCAACAATTAGATTTAGAAATGGCTTTTGTTAAACAAGCAGATGTCATTGAGTTAGTTGAAAAATTAATGACAAATTTATGAAAGCAATTAAATTTACCAGATTTAGTTTTTCCTTTACCTTGATTAAGTTATCAAGAGGCGATTGATTTATATGGTAGTGATAAACCTGATTTACGATGTGTTTGTAAAATTGTTAATTTACCATCAACAGTGAAAGATTTATCTTTAAAAGGTTTTTGAGTTAATGATAAATTTACTGATGCAACAAAAAAAGCAATCTTACGAATTGTTGAACAACATCAAGGTAAGAACTTTTTAGTATATTCAAGAACAAAAGGTCGAATTATTTTTAGTACTAATAATAAAATTATTTTAAATGAAACACAACTTACAACTTTAGGAACAACAAATGCTGAAAAAGAAAAAGACCTTTGTTATTTAACTTATGAATCTGATAATACTGGTGCGATGGTTTTAGGTGCAATTAGAACTTTTTATTGTTTAGATCAAGAACGACAAGCAAAGCATCCAGATTTCTTAGCAAATATTAATACTTATCGTTTATTATGAATTGTTGATTGACCAATGTTTGAAAAAATTGATAATAAAATTTCTGCTTGTCATCATCCATTTACTAGTCCTTTATTACCAGAACAAGTTTTAGATTTAAAACAAAAAGATTTTGATCAATTACTAAAAATTAAAGCATCAGCTTATGATTTAGTTTTAAATGGTAATGAAATTGCTGGTGGCAGTGTGCGAATTTTTGACAAGCAATTACAAGCAAAGATTTTTGAAATTTTACAATTAAAACCAGAAATTGTTAAAGAACAATTTGGTTTCTTTTTAGATGCTTTTGATTATGGTGTGCCACCTCATGCTGGGATTGCTTTTGGTATTGATCGTTTATTGATGATTTTAGCTAAGAACAATTCAATTAGAGATACGATTGCCTTTCCAAAAAATAGTAGTGGTATTGATTTATTAACTAATAGTCCAAGTGCGATTGATGTTAAACAATTACAAGTATTGGGATTAAAAATTTTGAATGATAAAAAATAAATGATATTAACTTTATTTTTTTGAAAAAAATCATTAAGATTATAAAGGAAAATGGTTAAAGTTGGAGGAAGTAAAAAATGCCAAATAATATTGATCAATTAACAATTAATTCAATTCGAGTTTTAGGAGTTGAAGCAGTTAATAATGCTAAAAGTGGTCATCCAGGAATTGTTTTAGGTGCGGCACCAATGGTGTATGCTTTATTTAAAGATCATTTAAAATTTAATCCAAAGAATCCTTATTGATTTAATCGTGATCGTTTTATTTTATCTGCTGGTCATGGTAGTGCTTTATTGTATTCAATGCTATATCATGCTGGTTATAATTATAAAATTGATGATTTAAAGAATTTTCGTAAGTTAGATAGTAAAACTCCAGGTCATCCAGAATATGATTTAGATTTAGGAATTGAAATGGCAACTGGACCTTTAGGTCAAGGTTTAGCAACAGCTGTTGGTATGGCGATTGCTGAAAGTTTTTTAGGAGCAAAATATAATCAAGATAATCATAAATTAATTGATCATTATACTTATGTCTTATGTGGCGATGGTGATTTACAAGAAGGGATTACTCAAGAAGCTTTAAGTTTTGCAGGTCACTTTAAATTACATAAGTTAATTGTTTTATACGATTCAAATGATGTGCAATTAGATTCAGCAACTGATGCCGTTATTTCTGAAAATACTGAAAAAAGAATGAAAGCCTTAAATTGAAATTATTTAAAAGTTACTGAGGGTAATGATTATCAAGCAATTAGTAAAGCAATTGCAAGTGCTAAAGCAAGTGAATTACCAACTTTAATTGAAGTTAAAACAGTAATTGGTTTTGGGGCAACAAAGCAAGGAACTCCAGCAGTTCATGGTGCGCCATTAATGGATGATATTGCAACAGTAAAGAAAAATTTACAATGAAATACTAAAGAAATATTTTCAGTTCCCCAAGAAGTAATCAATAATTTTCAAAAAGCAAAAATTAATCAAGGTCAAGATGCAGAACGAAAATGAAATAAACTATTAAATGATTATCAAAAAAATTATTCTGATTTATATCAAGAAATTAGTTTTGCTATCAAAGGACAGTTATTTAATAATCCCTTTTTATTTAATAAAATTGACTGACAAAGTATCATTAATAATGAATCTGTCGCAACAAGAGTTGTTTCAGGAAAAATTTTAAAACTTTTATCACAACATTATCCAACATTAATTGGTGGTAGTGCTGATTTATCTAGTTCAACGAAAGCAATGGTTTCAGATCAAGATTATGATAGTAAAAATTATCGTGGTCGTCATCTTCATTTTGGTGTTCGAGAATTTGCGATGTCTGCAATTGTTAATGGTTTAACTTTACATCAAGGTTTAATTGCTTTTGGTTCAACTTTTTTAGTATTTAGTGATTATCAAAAAGCTGCTTTAAGATTAGCAGCATTAATGAAAATTCCTTCATTATTTATTTTTACTCATGATTCAATTGCTGTTGGTGAAGATGGACCAACACATCAACCAGTTGAACAATTATTAATGTTAAGAACAATTCCTAATTTTAATGTTATGCGTCCAGCAGATGTTAGAGAAACAATTGGAGCTTATAAAGTTGCTTTAATGGCAAAAACTTTTCCTAGTGCGATTGCTTTAACAAGACAAGATTTACCACAGATGACTAATAGTAATATTGATGCTGTTGCCAAAGGTGCTTATATTATTAGTGATGAAGATAAAACAAAAGCATTAGATTTAGTTTTTATTGCTACAGGTAGTGAAGTTCATTTAGCTGTTGAAGTACAAAAGATGTTAGTTAAGAATAAAATTAATGCTCGAGTTGTTTCGATGCCATCAACTTATTTATTCGATCGACAGGAACAAGAATATAAAAATAAAATCTTGCCAATAACAATTAAAAAGGTGGCGATTGAAATGGGTGTTAATGACTCATGATATAAATATGTTGGACTTGCTGGTTTAGTAATTGGTATAAATCAATTTGGTATGTCAGGTGAAATATCAGCAGTTTTAGATAAATATGGTTTTACAAGTAATAAAATTTATCAAAAAGTTATCAAGTATTTAACAAATAAGGAGGTAAAATAATATGATTCCATGATGAGCAGGATTAATAATTGGCATTGTTGGTGCTTTAATTGGTGGTGGAATTGGTTTTTTAATTACTAAAAGAATTTTTGAAAAACAATTGGAAAAAAATCCGCCAATTAATGAAAATATGATTCGTGCAATGTATTCACAAATGGGTCGTAAACCAAGTGAAGCGCAAATTAAATCAGTAATGCAAGCAATGAAACGACAACAAAGAATGACAAAGAAAAAATAATTATGAAAAAAGAGTTTTTATCATTTTATTTTTGCTAGTAATGATAAAACTCTTTTTTATTTTAATTAAATAGAATCTATTAGAATTAACATAGAAATTATTAGAGGATATATATGGTTGATTTTTTTAATATCAAAAATAATCTTAATATTAAGACCCGTGAAAGTGGTGTTGAATTATTAAGAATTTTATCAATGTTTTTTGTTATTATTATTCATGAAATTTTTTATTTTTTACCTAGTGATAATTTGTTTGTTGTAATTGGTAGAGTTATTAGTTGACCAGCAATCTTTTGTTTTGCTTTTATTACCGGATATTTTTTGATTTTAAAAAATGATCAAGGTAGTAAAATTAAAAGATTTTTATTTTTAACTTTAGAAATTGTTATTTGAAGAATATTAATTTCTTTAATTTATTTAATTGCTGCTTCATTTATTGCCCATGATTCTGTTGCAAATTTTTTTTATGATTTTTTTGTTAATGTTATTATTGATTTGATTTCACCTAATTTTTGATATTTTTGAGCAATTATTTTTGTTTATTTAATCTTTCCATTTTTTGCTAGTTTTTTAGATAAAAATTATAAGAACGGAAAGCAATTATTAAAATGAATTTTATGATTTTTCTTTATGATTACTATTATCGCAACTCTTGGTCATGCTTTAATTAAGGTTATTCACTATAATTTTTCAGCTTATACTGACTGAGCTACATTTGGTATTGTTATGTTTCCTGCAGTTTTAGGTGGTTATTGACATTTAATTGAGCAAGAGAAAAGATGAGAATATAATTGAAAAATGCAGTTATATGGAGTTTTAGGATTAGTTATTGTTTATTTAATTAATTTTTCATGAGAATGATGAATGAAAGATGGTGCAACTGCTCGGACATATTTAAATCCTTTATGAACTTTAGCAGGATGATTTTATTTTTTAATATTTAAAGGATTTAAATTTCATAATAAATTTATTAATTGGTGATCAGATTTAAGTTGATGAATTTATGTTCTTCATCAAGGTTTTATTTATCTCTGAGCATCAACATTAATGTCATATACTAATTTGGATAATTATAGTCGTACTATTTTAACAATTTTAATTTGTTATTTCTTAACAATTATTTTAGTTTTAGCAACACAAAATTTTGATCGTTTTATTTTTAAACCTTTTATCTGAGAAAAATGAAAAAAATGATTTAAAACTATTAATGAAAAACGAAAACAACAATCAAAATTACAAGAAGAAAAATAAATCTTAATAATGAGTCAATTATTATTTAATTGAACTCATTTTTTTAATTTTAATAAATATTAGGATTATTAAAGATTAATTTTAAGATAACAAAATGCTATTTTTTCTCATTGTTTTGATGAATTTTTATCTTTAATTTTTTTATCATTGTTCAATAATAAATTCTTGATAGTTTTCATCAAGTTTTAAAATGCTAATAAAAACAGTCATATAAGAAACACCAAAATTAAACCTAGGAAGCGAATTATTATTAATAATAAATAATAATTTTCATCAATTAATAAATTCTTAAGCATTTTACGAACAATTATTAACCCGGTAATTTTTTGCAGTGATCAAGCTTGCAAAAAAGTAAAAGTTAGAAAAATAATTGATGCACAAATTCATTTAATAATATTAACTGAGACAAAATATCCAATTGGAATTGCTAATATTATTAATATTAAATTAAATAATAAAATCAATAATTCAATTTTAGTACTAATTTTGGAGAAATTTTTAATTGTTTCAGAATTTAAATTAGAATGTTTAATTTCTTGCTGCTTTAGATTTACATTTATCATAGATTTTTTATTTTTTAAAAAGATTAAACTTCCAATGACGCTAAAAAGATTTAAAGTGATAATATCTAATCATAATAACTTTAAATAATTATTACGATATTTGTCTCGTAATGATAGTTTATAATAGTCACTAATTCAGCGAATAAAAAATAAGATTACTAAAAGATTAATAATTAAAATTCCAATTCAAGGAATTCTAATAGGAGTTTCAGGAGCACCAGATATTTTAATTTTAAAAGCTTCAAGAACTAAAAAAAGCCCAGTATAAAACATATTTGCTATAATACTAAATGCCAAAAAAATACCGTCAATTCAATAGGTTAAAAAAAATAATCTTAATATTGCCGGTTTAAGATTAAGATTAGATTGAATTAACGATTTAATACTATATAATCTATGAGTTGCAATTATTTTTTTTCTTGTTGTTTCAATTTCTATTGTTGTAATTGAATTTTTTTTAGCAATTGTTAGTCCGATGATTCTTGCTAATCATATTGAAAATCAACCCATTATAAACCTACTTTTTCTAAATATTGTTTTGATTATATGTTATTCAGTGGAAATTTTTCTTCAAATAATAAACCAAGGTCATTGTCATTTCACTCCCTTGCCGTTATCGGCATTAATCATTTGTCTTGTTATAGTAGCAAAAAGACCAGAAATTAGTTCAAGAAGCGGTGTAAGTCATCCAGTTGCAGAAGTTAAAGTTAAAATAAAACTTACTAAAGTACTAAAACCTTTTTCATATCTCCTCCAATTTTTTTAATAAAAATATTTATTAATATCAACTAGAAAAAATTAATTTCCTCTTACCCAATTGATTACATATGTTATTATATGAAAAGTTTATTTTTTTACAATATTAATTTTAAAAATTTGCAAAAAAATAACCCAGAATTAATATTCTGAGTTATTGATTTTTTTATATTTTTTTAAATTACTTTGTTTTATTATTTTGTTTTTCTTGCTCAATTTTTTTATTTTTGCGATCAAACATTGTTACTTTTCGTTCAGTTTTATTGAAAATTCGCATTAAATTAGATCAATGACGCATGATAACAACAATTCAAGTTAACAAAATAATTCAACTAATCATATTGTATTGTATATCATGTGGTCATACATAAGCATTGACTGGCATATGAGGAATTCAAGAAATCGCAAAGGCAACTCCGACCATTAATACTGATGATAATGAAACCATTTTTCAAATATAAAGAATTGCTCATCAAGCAGCAACAGCAACAACAAAATAAATTGGATTAATTATTAGTAATAATCCTAATGATGAAGCAGCCCCTTTACCACCACGAAAACCAAAATAAAGTGGTCAACAATGACCAATGATTGAACCAAATCCAGCATAATAAACAAAAGCATCATTAAATAAATGTGTTCATTTAGCATTTGCAATGTGAATGAATGTTAATCCTCAAGCAACTAAAACAGCAATCATTGGTTTAAATCCATCGGCAAATAAAATTATTATTCCTCATTTTTTACCTAAAACTCTTGTTGAATTGGTTGCTCCAGCATTATGTGAGTGATATTCTCGTACATCTCTTTTAAACTTTTTTTTACTAACAATAATTGAAAGCGAAAATGATCCAATTAAATAACCAATAATCATGAAAATGAAAGTTCCCAAAATATTAATATGTTGCATTTATTTTCTCCTTTTTTATTCTCGTTTAGATTATAACAAATTAAAATATTAAGACAAAATACAATAAAAAAAACAAAGTAAAAGCTAGTAAATTACTAGCTAAAATTTTGTTTAATTATTATTATTTTCATTATTATTTGCTTTATTTAGTTTTTTAACTTTGTAAATGTTATAAAAAATTAAACCTAATAAAATCGCATTAACAATTCAACCAAAAGCATTTGCTGCTAGTAAAGCTCAGTTTTCTTGAAAACTAGCATAGACAATGAAAAAAGTTAAACCAAGATGGTAAATTACATAAGAAATTCATGATAAACCTTTGGTATTTTTTGTTTTTATTAGTTTATATGTTTGTGGTAAAAAGGCAACTGAAATAAGAAATGCACCAATGTAATTAATTATTTGAATGGCGATAGGCATTATTTTTGTTCTCCTTCTTTATGTTCTTCTTGTGGATTATTTCGTCCCTTAATAATATTAATTGTTGCGATGATTAAAATTATAATTGTGAAAAATCCAGTAATTGCTTCACAAATAATGATTGGAATATCTTTAGCATAAATTCCAAAGATTAAAAAACCAATACAACCTAGTAAAAAAATACTATAGGAAATAATTGAAATTCCTTTGGTTTCTTTTTTAATAATAGTTTTAAGAGTTTGCGGTAAAAAAGCTAATGGGATACAAATACTAGCTAAGTAACCTAGTACTTTAATAGCAATTTCTGTTGATGACAAAATGTTCCTCCTTGATTTTTCAAAAAACTCGTGCTAGTTGAAAATCTTAACACGAGTTTATTTTAATTGATTTTATATTATTTTTCTATTTTCTTGATTTTCATCGTTACTATCTTCTATTAATGAATTAGATGATTCATTAATAGTATTATTATCTTTTTTCTTTAATTCTTCTAATAGTTCTTGATTTTGTTTTAATAAATCTTTAATAACTTCTTTATCTTCTTTATTTGCTTCTTCTCTTTTAATGTCTTGTGCTTTTCGGACTGCTTGTTCTGCTTGGGTTTGTTTTTCCTTTTCAGCTTCTCTTGCTTTACTTAAAAGAACTCAACCAATTAGTAATCCAAGTAATCCTGTACCAAGAAAACATAAAATCATGCCGGCAGCATTATTTTTCTTACACATTACCGCGCCACCTCATGTAAAACCAATTGCTCATCCAAAAACAATTATTAAAATGATAATTAATGTTACTGCGTACATTGTTTATTTCCTTTTTTATTATTGTTGATTGTCTTCTTGTTCTTCGTCTTCATTTTCTTCTATATCTTCTTGCTCTTCAGATTCTTTTTCTTCTTGACTTTCGTCTTTTGAAGAATTGTCATCTTTATTTTTCTTTCATTTTTTTCAAAATTTTCAGTTCATTTTTTCTTTTGCCTTTCTTTAATTAATAGTTATTACTTATTTTTATTATAGCAAATAAGTTTAATTAAGTTAATTATTCTTTGAAATAATTCTTACTAAGAGTTTATGATAAAATTATTAAGAATTAAAATTTACTTTGAAGCAAAGATTGAAAGGATACTATGCCACAAAATAATATTTATAATGAATCATCAATTCAAATTTTGGAAGGTTTAGATGCTGTTAGAAAACGTCCAGCAATGTATATTGGTTCAACTGATGTTCATGGTTTACACCATTTAGCGTGAGAAATTGTTGATAACGCAATTGATGAAGCACTTGCTGGTTATTGCACTAATATTAATGTGACAATTAATCAAGATCATTCAGTGACAGTTGAAGATAATGGTCGCGGAGTTCCAACAGGAAAACATAAATCTGGGAAATCAACACCAGAAGTAATTTTTACAATCTTGCATGCTGGTGGAAAATTTGATGATCATAGTTACAAGAGTTCTGGTGGACTTCATGGTGTTGGTGCTTCGGTTGTTAATGCATTAAGTAAATCTTTAAATGTAACAATTTATCGTGATAAAAAAATTAGTGAAATTAAATTTACTAATGGTGGTCGTGTTGCTAAATCGTTAAAAACAATTGGTAAAACTAATAAAACCGGAACAATCGTTAAATTTTTACCTGATTTTGAAAAAATCTTTTCAGGTTGCGATTGAAATTATCATTTATTTGAGCAACACTTAAGAGAAAGTGCTTTTTTAATTAATAACTTAGCAATTAAATTAGTTGATAAAAGAACAAAGAAAGAAGCAACATTTCAATATAATAATGGTTTATCTTCTTTTATTGAATATTTAAATGTTAATAAAAACAAAATTTCACCAATTTTAACCTTAAAAGGTAAACAAAATAATATTGAAGTTGATATTGTTATGCAGTATTGTCAAGATAATAATGACACAATTCTTGGTTTTGCTAATAATGTTAAAACAATTGATGGTGGTAGTCACTTGATTGGTTTTAAAAGTGGTTTAACAAAAGCAATTAATGAATATGCTCGTAGTAAAGAAATCTTAAAAGCTAAAGATAAAAATTTAGAAGGAAATGATTTACGCGAAGGATTAGTAGCGATTGTTTCATTACGAATTCCAGAAAGTTTAATTCAATATGAAGGGCAAACGAAAACAAAATTAGGAACACCAGAAGCAAGAGTTGCTGTTGAAACTATTGTGAATGAACGACTATCATTTTGATTACACGAACAACCTGAAGTTGCGCAACAAATTATTAATAAGGCAATTAAAGCACGAGACATTAGAAATGCTTTAAGAAAAGCACGAGAAAAATTAACAAAGCAAGATAAAGAAAATCAAAGATTTTTAATTACGAAATTAATTCCACCACAAAAACATAATCCTGAAGCAAATGAACTATTTTTGGTTGAAGGTACTTCTGCTGGCGGTAGCGCTAAAACAGCACGAAATCGTGCCAATCAAGCAATTTTGTCATTAAAAGGAAAAGTTATTAATGCATTAAAAACTAATGTTGCTTATTTATTTAATAATGATGAAATTAATATGATTATTGCTGCTGTTGGTGCTGGAGTTGGAAAAGACTTTGATTTAGATGAAGTTAATTATCATAAAGTTATTATTATGACCGATGCTGATAGCGATGGTGCTCATATTCAACTTTTATTATTAACATTCTTTTATCGATTTATGCGCGATTTAATTACTTCGGGAATGCTTTATTTGGCTTTACCACCATTGTTTAAACTTACTTATGCTAATAATAGTTATGAATATTTATGAACTGAAAATGATTTAAAAATTGGTTTAGAAAATGTTAAAGGTAAGTATGATATTCAACGTTATAAAGGATTAGGAGAAATGAACTCTGATCAATTATGAGAAACAACAATGAATCCTGAGACAAGAAAATTAATTAAAGTTCAAATTGAAGATGCTAAAATTGCTGAAGAACAATTTAAAATTTTAATGGGTGATGATGTTGATTTAAGAAAAGCTTGAATTGAAAAAAATATTTCTTTTGAAGTTGAAGATCTTAATTAAATAAGAAGAAAGGAAAAGAGAAGTAATGCCTACTAATAATCAAGATTTAGTTAATGAAAGCAATCATGATGAACAATTATTAGTTTATTCAATTTCTTATTTATTAGGAAATCTTTTTAGTCGTTATTCAAAGTATATTATTTTAGATCGTGCTTTACCTGATGTTCGTGATGGTTTAAAGCCAGTACAACGGCGAATTCTTTATGCAATGAATGACTTAGATTTAAGTGCTGATAAACCTTATAAAAAGTCTGCTCGTGTTGTTGGTGAAGTAATTGGTAAATATCATCCACACGGTGATGCTCCAGTTTACGGTGCAGTTGTTAGAATGGCGCAACCATGAAAATTATATTTACCATTAGTTGATATGCAAGGTAATAAAGGATCAATTGATGGTGATAGCCCTGCTGCGATGCGTTATACTGAATTACGTTTAAGCCCAATTGCTCATTTATTATTACAAGATTTGAAAAAAAATGTTGTTGATTTTATTCCTAACTTTGATGCATCAGAAACAGAACCAGTAGTTTTACCTTCATATTTTCCTAATTTATTAGTTAATGGTGCGACAGGAATTGCCGTTGGTATGGCAACGAATATTCCACCACATAATTTAGCAGAAGTAATTAATGCTATTATTTATCGGATTAATAATCCGGAAGCAACTTTGTCAGAAATTATGAGAAATGGTATTAAGGGACCTGACTTTCCAACTGGAGGAATTATTCAAGGTCTTTCTCATATTAAAACAGCTTATAAAACTGGTAAAGGTAAAATTGCTATTCGTTCAAAAACAACGATTGAAACAAAGTCAAAAAATAATAAAGATCATCGAATTGTCATTCATGAATTACCTTTTGAAGTTGTGAAACAAGATTTAATTAAGAAAATTGATGATATTCGTGCTTTAAATAAAATTCATGGTATTAAAGAAGTAAGAGATGAAACTGATCGTCAAGGTTTAAGAATTGTTATTGATTTAACTCATGATGCTCATGCTGAAGAGATTTTAAATTATTTATTTAAAAATACTAATTTACAAGTTTATTATAATTTTAACTTAGTTGCAATTGCTAATAATAAGCCACAAATTTTATCATTAATTCAATTATTAGATTTTTATATTAATCATCAAGTTGAAGTTGTGACAAGAAAAAGTAAATATGATTTAAAACAACTAAAAAAACGTTTAGAAATTATTGAAGGTTTAATTATTGCTTTAAATTCAATTGATAAAGTTGTTAAAGTAATTAGAACAGCTAAGAATAAAAGTCTAGCTTGTGCTTCATTAATTAAAGAATTTGATTTAACAGAACGACAAGCAGAAGCAATTGTTTCTTTACGTTTATATCGTTTAACGGTTGCTGATGTTAATACTTTGTTAGAAGAAAAGGCATCAATTGAAAAAGCGATTATTAATTTAACTAACATTTTAAAAAGTAAAAAAGTTTTAAATAGTACAATTATTGAGCATTTTAACCAAGTTAAAGGTAAGTATTCAGTACCAAGAAGATCAGTTATTGCTGGTGAAATTAAAGAAATTGTCATTGATGAAAAAGCAACATTAAAAGAATTAGAGTTATTTGTTACAGTTAGTTATGATGGTTGAATTAAAGCAATTAATAATCGTTCAATTGCCCAAACTGATATTGATTATAAGGAGTTTGGTCGTAAGCCAACTGATATTATTGTTAGTCAAGGTAAAATTGATAATTTAGATAATTTGTTATTAATTACTAATCGTGGTAATTATGTTATTATTCCGGGTTATAAATTAACTGAAAGTAAATGAAAAGATGTTGGAATTCATATTAATACTTTAGTGAAATTAATGCCATCAGAAAAAATTGTTGCTAGTGCTATTGTTAATAATTTTAAACAAGAAAATTGTTATTTAGTTTTAGTATCACAATTAGGATTAATTAAACGAGTAATGATTAATAATTTTGCTGATAAAAGTTTTAATCGCGCCATGAAATGTATTGGTTTAAAACCTAATGATCAGTTAGTTAGTGCTAATTTTACTAATGGTAAAGCATGAATTGTTTTAAGCACTAAAGATGGTTTTACATTAAAATATTTAGAAAGTAATATTAATGTTTTAGGTTTAAGTGCTCGAGGAATTAAAGCTTTGAATTTAGGATTAAATGATAAAGTTATTGGCGCTGCAACAGGAAATAGTAATGATGTTTATGGAATTTTAACTGCAACCGGTCATTTTAAGAGAATTAGTTTTAGTAGTTTAGAACAGACAGTAAGAACAACAAAAGGACAAAAAGTTCTTAATCTTCCAAAAAGAAAAATTGTTAATTTAATTTCAAGTTTTAAAGCCAATGACAAGATTAATATTAATTTATTAACTAATAAAGAAAAGTGAACAATTTTTCCTGCTAATAAAGTTGGTGTTACTCGTGTTAATGAAGGTCAAGGAAAGGCAATTGCTGAAGGAATTATTAGTGCTAATAATATTTGCTTATGAGACTTAAGAGTTGCGAAAGAAAATAAAGCAACAAATCAATCAGATTTGATTACAAAAGATGCAGGTAATCACCAAAATCAAAGTGAAGAAGCAGCTAATTTAATTCAATCAGAAGTTGAAGACAATCTTGAACTAACAAAACCACAAATAATAAAATCAAATAAAAAGTAAATTATAGTGTGTTCTAATTTCGATTAGAATACATTTTTAAATTAATTTTTAAAGTTTAATTATTTTATAATAAACATGATATATTTAAGTAAATGAGGGAAGTAAAGAGGGTTAATAATGTCAAATCGTTTAGAAGAAATTAATGATCAATTAAGTATTGCTAATGATCAATTTAAGAATGATTTTTTGGTAATTGAAAATTTTAATAAACAAAAAAAACATTTTTTGAAATCATTATCTAATGATCGGAAACAAAAGAAAATTAGCAATGAAGATTATGCTTTTTACAAAAAAACAGCAATTCAAATTTTCAAGCAAGATTTATCTTACTTAAATAATAATTTAAATGCTGATTTAGTTAAGTTACAAGCAAAATATCAAGAGTGTCTAACAGCAAATAATCAAGCAGTAAAACAAAAACAAAGAAAATTTTATCAAATTACGCCAAAAACTTTTACAATTATTGCTTTGATTTTAATTCCAATTTGTATGGTAATTGGTTTATTATTAAATTATTTATTAGTTGCACCAATTAATTTTTCTGACAAAAATTCAATTATTGGATTTTCAATTTCAATGTTTATTATTGCAGTTGATTTGATTTTTTTATTTTATATTTGTCGCAATTCAACAAAAAAAATGATGCTAGATAGTTATAATAATGCAGCAAAAATTATGCCAATTGGTTTTATTGCTAACTTTTGTGATGTTTTAGGGATTGGTTCTTTTGCAACAAATACTAATTTATTAAAGGTAACGAAATCGATTAAAGATGATAAAACAATTCCAGGAACTTTAAATACTGGTATGGCAATTAGTAACTTATTTACCGGTTGTTTATTTATTGGAGCAGTGCAAGTAGAAGTGACAACTTTAGTTCCTTTTATTATTTGTGCTGTTATTGGTTCTTTTATTGGTTCAAGAATTGTTAATAAAGTTAATACTAGAGTAGTGCAATTAATTATGGGTGTTATCTTAGCAGGTACTGCAATTATTATGTTAATGACAGTTAAAGGAATTGCTTTATTGCCTTCAGGAGATTTAAAAGGTGTTTTTGCTATTTGATGAAAATTTATTATTGGTTGTTTAGGATTTATTATTTTAGGTATTTTTATGAGTTTTGGTGTTGGTTTATATGCTCCAGCAATGGCGATTATTTCGTTATTAGGAATTGATTTTTTAGTAGTATTTCCAATTATGACAGTTAGTGCTGGTTTAACAATGCATGTTAACGGTTATCGTTATTCTAAGAATAATAATTATTTACCAAAGACAAGTTTTTGTATGACTTTGGGTGGAATAATTGGTGTTATTGCTTCTTTTAGTTTAATTTTTGTTGGTTTAGGAAAAGGATTAGGAGTAAGTACATCTGATATTAAAGTAATATTTCAGTGAATATCAGTTCCTGTTATTTCTTATGCTTCTTTCCTATTATTAAGAGGTTATTTTAAAGCACATAAAAAACTTAAAAATCAACCGAAACCAAAGGTTGTTTCGAATCCAATTTTAAACATTGATTATAATAATTTTAATAATTTTGTTACTAATTGATCGACTAATTTACTAAAATAATTATATAATGATTAGAATATCAATTAATTTTAACGAGGTGAATAATGCAAATTAAAGGTCATAACTTTTTTCAACATTCAATTTTTTCAGCATTAATGTCAGGTGATGTATCTGGCTCAATTAAAACAATCGAATTATTAAAACATGGTAATTTTGGACTTGGAACTTTTAATGCTACTGATGGTGAATTAATTATTTTAGATGGAAAAGGGTATCAAATTTTAGCTTCAGGTGATGTTAATATCATTAATAATCAAATGACTAGTCCTTTCGCTTCAGTAACTAATTTTGTTGCTGATTTGAAATTAACTTTTAATAATATTGGATTTTCAGAATTAAAAAAACAATTAGAACAAAAATTTCCATCATCGAATATCTTTTATGCTGTGAAAATGAAAGGATCATTTGAAAAGATTAGTACCCGAACTTTAACAAAACAAAAAGAACCATTTGTTGCTTTAAAAGAAGCAGCAAAGAATCAAAGTGAATTAGTTTTAGAAAATCTTTCTGGTGATTTAGTATCTTTTTGAGGACCGAACTTTGCAAATATGATGCTTGTTTCAGGATTTCATGCTCATTTTATTAGTTCTGATAAAAAAACTGGTGGTCATGTTCTTGATTTCAAAGCTAAAGCAATTAATGTTGAAATTTGTTATTTAACTAGTTTCAATTTGAATTTACCTGTAACAGAATCTTATTTAAAACATAAAGTTGATGAAATGAGTATTCATGCCGATATTAAAAAAGTGGAATCAGAGAGTCAAAAATAGTTACATATTAAAAAGTAGCAATTAGCTTTGCTACTTTTTAATATATTTGATTAATTTGCTCATGACATTCTTTTTCTAAACAAACTACGCAAACTTGAAACTTTTTTGGAAAATGCTCATTATTATAAATTACATGATTAACATCTAAAAATAATGGTTTTAGGATAATTGTTTTATCATTCTTAGGTAATTTTAAAGTTTCAATTATATAAAAAAGTCTTCGTTCACCTTTAGTTTTGGTTTGATAAATGGAATTACTACCAATATATTGGTCAATGTATTCATCTTTAAAGCCAAAACTTTTAAATATTTTTAAAATAATATCTCTTTGTTTTGCTTCTCTAACTTCATGGTTGTTTCTTTTACCAAAAAGGTCATTTAAGATATTTTCTGATGCATTTAGTTTTTTAAAAGTATCAAAAAGTTCATGATTAATTTTTTTAGCTGTATTTTCATCGGTTTTGTAAGTAAAAGTTTCGTTACCTTGATTAATTTCTATACATTTATATTGAAATAAACTGAAATCAATTAAGGTTTTCATACTTTAACAAAATTCTCGATATCTTTAAATTTGATTTTTTCTGTTGATATTTGATTGCTAAGTAATCCTTTTCTTGCTTTAATTCAAGGTTTAGTTTTATGTGCTTCGTCTACTAAATCAAATGTATTTTTATTTTTATATTTTTTTATTTTACTATCAATAAAATTAAATATTTTTTCATCAGTTAATGGCATAATTTTAGTAATAACATATTCATCTTTTTCTGAATCAAAAGTTTCATATTCGTTAAAATTCAAGCCAACATATTTTAAATGATTATAAACGCGTTTTAAAACAGGTCCATAAACTCAAGCTTCAAATTCTTCTTCAAAAAGTTTATTATTATTTTCTTTTAAGTATTCTAAGTATAAAAAATATAAGATTTTTTGAAGTTTGACAGGCTCTGTGATTTTATGTTTTTGAATTAAGTAATTTGTGATAGAAAATAGATTATCTTGTTTCTCTATTTTTGTTACTTTCATAATATCACTTCCTTTATATTGTTAATTATAATGGATTTTAATTAATACTTAAAAATAAAAGCATTAATTTTTTACTTCTTAATGATTATTTTAAAGTAAAATGATTAAAAAATCATAGAAAATTTATTAAAAGAATATTTTTATTTGATGCGATTAATAAGATAAAAAAAGATATTTAATTATTTTTTTCTATATAATATAAATTATTAAAAGAAATTATTGGAGCAAGTTAGATGCCAAAGAAATTTACTTTCAATTTTAATTTTTTCAAAAGAAAAAAAGATGCTTCTAATAAATTGTCTTTAGGAGAACTTGTTTGATTTGGCTTTAATTATACTGCAGGAATTAGTTTCACTGCTGTTTTTGCTACGCTATTATATGGTAAAACTGGTGTAACTTTGGGAACTCATATGATTTGAATTTTCCTAGTTGAAGGTTTAATTGCTGGAACTTGTGCTTGAGCTTTTGCTCGTTTATCTCGGGTTCATCCAGGAACGAATGGTGCAGCATATATTTATACTAGAAGTAGTTATGGTCGTTTTTGAGGTTGATTAATTGCTTTTGTTCAGTACTCAACTTTACCAGTAATTGTTACTTCACAAATTATTTCAATGATTCGAATTAATTTTACTGATCCTAGTTCTTTTTTATATGCTAATTGAGGTGTATGAAGTAATTTTGCTTTAGATTTAATTGGAATTGCAATTTATGGTTTAGTATCTTGTGTCTTATTTTTTGGGATGAAAGTTTTTAAATATTTTGTTAATATTTCAGCTTATATTAAATGAATTACAACCTTTTTATTAATTGCAGCAGTAATTACTTTATTTGTTAAATCAGGATTTAGTAATTATGAAACTGTAATTGACCATCAAAACTTAACAGCTAATTCTTTTTCTGAAGCTTTTACATCTTGTTTCTTTTTCTTTTTAGGTTTTGAAACTTATTCTACAATTGGGAAAAATGTTAAAAATCCACAAAGAAATATTAGTCTTTCAATTATTATTGTTATGTTTTTAGCAACTTTATTTTATGTTTTAGTAACAGTTTTAATGATTGGCGCTGTTGTCGGAAATTTTTCTGATAATCCAAATTTACAAGTCTTTGATTTATTGGGTAAAAAATTTAATGCCAAATGATTAGGACAAACTGGTATTTTAATTATGTTAATTTGTACTATTTCTTTGAAAGCAAATGCTGGAATGCAAAATGCTTTATATAGTGGTGGGATTTTAGAACCTTTAGCAGTTGAAGGTTATTTGCCTGACAAATTTAAAGATTTAAATAAAGATGGAATTGCTTATCGTGCTTCTCGCTTAAATTTAATTATTACTTTTATTTTTGCTCTTGTTTTTTTGGTCATTCCTGATTTAGTTCAAGCAATTACTGATACCTTTAATAAGGTTGATAAACCAAGTACGGTTCTTAACTATGGAACTATTACTGGTGAAGCTTCTTTTATTATGATTATTATTTATAGTTTTGTTATTAGTATTGCTTTAAAATTGTCATGGCAAAAGAAATTGCGACATAATAAATTTGAATTTGGAATTTGAACTTTTGCCCTTTTATTTTTACTTTGACAATTGGTTATGTGATTTCTTAATTTAGCTAATAGTTTTATTGATGGAGTTAATAATCTACATTCAGTAGATGCTATTTCTCATTCCGCTGGTATTGTTGCACTTGTTTCAAATAGTTTACAAATTTTCTATATTGTTTTGGTTTTCACTTTTGCAATTATTTGATATTTCATATACTATAAACCAAAATTGTTAATTAGAATTGAAACTAATCAGCAAGAACAATACGATCAAGAATTCCTACTTAAAGATGATTGAGCCTTTGTTGCTAAAAATCTACAAAGTGAAATTGAAAATTATTTAGATCGTAATACAAGAATTTATAATAATGAAACTAATAAAAATTATCAATTAGCACAAAAAGTTCGAAAAGAATTAATTGATTCTGAAGGCGAATGAAAAGAAGACGACGAAAATAAAGAAAAAGTAACTGGCGAGACATAATTGAATAATAAAAAATAGCTTTAAGATATATTTACTTAAAGCTATTTATTTTTCGATAGTATTGACAATACCTGAACCCAAGCAAACATCATTTAAATAAAATGCAGCAATTTGACCTGGAGTAATTGCTCTTACTGCTTGTAAAGATTTTACTTTAATTTCATTGTCATTAATGAAGGTAAGTTTTACAGGAATGTCAGATTGACGATAACGGAATTTAGCAAAACACTTAATGGTTTTTGGTTTATCTTTACTAATTCAATTAATATTATTAACTAAGCAATTATTATGCATTAATCAACCATTTTCATTTTCATTGGCAACATACAAAATATTATTTTTGACATCTTTATCAACAACGAAGTAAGGATTTTTAAAACCTGATAAGTTTAAACCTTTTCTTTGACCAAGTGTGTAATAGTAAACACCATCATGAGTTCCAATTTCTTTTTTCGTCTTAATATCAACGGTTTTACCTGGTTTCGCTGGTAAATAGTTATCTAAAAAGTTTTTAAAGTTTCTTTCACCAATAAAACAAATTCCTGTTGAATCTTTTTTATTAGCAACACTAAGATTTAAATCTTTAGCAATTATTCTAACTTCTGGTTTAGTTAAATTACCAATTGGAAAGATTGTATATTTTAATTGCTCTTGTGATAATTGTGATAAGAAATAACTTTGATCTTTGTTAACATCAATCCCTTTTAATAATTGATATTCTTTTGTTGCTTTATCAAAATTAATTTGAGCGTAATGACCCATAGCAATATAGTCTGCTTTTAATTCTTTAATAGCATAGTCAAGGAATGCTGAAAATTTTATGTACTTGTTACAAAAAATATCAGGGTTAGGTGTTCTGCTATTTTTAAATTCATCTAAAAAATAACTAAAAACATAATCTCAATATTCTTTAATAAAATCTTTTCGGATTAATTCAATTCCTAATTCTTGGCAAACTTTTTGAGCATCTAAATAATCTTGTTCTTGTGGACAAATATTAGTTAGATTTTCATTATTTAATTCATTGTTTAGAAGCGAATCTCAATTACGCATAAAAAGACCAATCACTTCGTGGCCTTGTTTTTTTAATAGATAAGCACTAACAGCAGAATCAACGCCACCGCTAATACCAACAACAATTCTTTTTTTGTTATGCATAATTATTGCTCCTTATTAATTAATAAAATGCTTACTAATTATAAGGGTTTTTGTTTAAATAAGCAAATATAAAAAGAGAATTAAAATTCTCTTTTAAGCATAATAGTAATTAAAGTGATTATTTAAATTATTGTTAGGCATTAATAATTTAATTTTATCTTTTGTATTTTCATATAAATTATTGATATTAATGAAATTATTATTTTTTTCGATTGTTTCTGTTTTTAATTCATTGAAATAATCTAATAAATTTAAAAATAAAGTATCTTGAGCTTCTTTTGAAACTATTAAAAATAATAAGAAATTAAGTCTTTCACATAATGATTTAATATTTTTTTGTTTTGAAAAAGCTTTTTTAAGTTTTTCAATTTTTTTTACATTCATTTTAAATATTTTATCTTTAATAGAAAATTTATCATCAAGTTTTTTTAATTCAACTAAATTATCTAAGTATTCAAAGATTATTTCATAATTACATTGGTTAAGATTATTTAAATATTCATCTAATAATACATTTATATTGATTGAAATAAAATTATTTAGAATTTTTAATTGAAGTTCTTGATCAATGTAAATTGTTTTAGAATCTAACATTTTAGTAAGTTCCTCAAACTTTCTGATTTATTATATTTCTATTATATATCTCTTTCATAATAACATGGCTTAAATTGGATTTATTGCTTGGCATTTTGAGCATAAGTTAGATATTATTTGGCATTGATTTTTGATTGTTGGATAGCAATTGCATGCAATTTTTTTATGAATTGTCTCAAAAAATAAATCAATATCGGTATCTCAAATTTTTTGTGAACCAATGATAATTCGACACATAGAAGAAGTTAAACCAGCGTAATAATCAGCATATCTTATTAAAGCTGATTTTGCAGAATTTAATTGTGTTACTGTTAATTTTATTTTTTCAAAATTAGTATCAAGATATAGTGATGTATTAATATAGCCTTCAAGCGATTCAAGATGATTTTTATCATTTATTTTCGGTGTATATTTTCTTTGATCAATAAATATTTTAATTGAAATTTCTTCATCAAAATTAATCTTTAATTGCTTTAAATTATTTTTAATTAAGTGATAAACCATCATGTTATAAATTGCATCAATATTTATAATATGATTATTTTCTGTCATTCATTTTTTTAAATTAAAATGAATACTTGTATTTTGTTGATTAAAATTTTGAATATTTTTAATTAAAAATTTTTTATTATCATATGATAATTTATATCATTTTACTTCTTTGTGAAATTCATTTTTTCTTGAAGTAAAGATAAATTGGTTCAAATTTGGTTCATTATGTTTTCGATATAGTTTTATTGAATTTTCTGTTTTTAAGATGTTAGTTTTAATTTTATTTTCTATCATTTGAATTTGATTAGGATTGTTAGAAATAATATAAAATCCGCCAATAGTAAAAAATTCTGATAAATTATTGCCACTTTCATCTAGATAAAAATGAATAAATCATTTCAAAATATCTAACCCCCAATTTAGTAAAAAAGAGAGTTGCCTCTCTTCTGCATAAAGTTGTCCGTACTTAGATTACGGTTAAGCTTTGCTACATTTACTCTATGTCTTACAAATAAATATTAACATTAAGTTTTAAAAAATAAAAGTAATTAGATTATAAAATATAAAAAATAACCCTTTCGGGTTATTAATTAGTTATATCGTTTACTACGATAGTTTTTAGAACTGTCAAAATTGTTTTTAGAATGATTAGAATTGTTTTTTGAACGACTAAAGTTATTTTTTGAACGGTCAAAGTTTCTTGGGCGATCAAAATCGTTTTTAGAACGATCAAAGTTGTTTCTAGAATGATTAGAATTGTTTT
>Ga0153957_100084_pt1 | contig 68654 bp, 73 predicted proteins | sample TSFL041MetaG_FD_104745 | JGI IMG/M metagenome (GOLD analysis project Ga0153957, IMG submission 104745) | Attine ant fungus gardens microbial communities from Florida, USA - TSFL041 MetaG | ecosystem: Host-associated > Fungi > Mycelium > Unclassified | place: USA: Florida, Wekiwa Springs... | reverse complement strand
CTTGTCATGTGACCAAGTCATGTGCCCTTCTTATCTTATCTTATCTTATCTCTCTTTTCTATTTTTAGAACCCTTCGTCTAGTCCGTCTGAGAATAGCTCCCGTTCTTCCCACCCCTCCAATCGTACTATCTTTGGTTCTGGCAGGCGATTTATGACAGGTGAGCTAGATGATCTGCGGCGGCAGATTATTTTATTTCTTTTTCTTTTCTAATAATTATGTAATATTAAATGCGCACGGGACATCATGACTCAAAAAGGATGTGCAGGATAAAATAGTTAGGCAAATACTTGTAAACACATATTCGTGTATAAGTAGCTGAGTGAATTAGCAGGAATTCTAACGAGTTCTCTTTGTCAAACTCTGACTTAGAGTGTAAGTGAGGTTAAAATTACTCAACCAAAACTTCAATCATTACAAGTGTACTCAAATCCAGTGGGAACTTTAATGAGTTTTCTTTGTCTACTCTGACTTAGAGTTGGGAGCTGCCTATCAGGATCAACAGGGCAATCCCTAATTCCCCTCTAGGGTTATAGAGGTTAAGACAAGGAGAACTCGACAGAGTTCCTCTATGAATTGACTAGCTATTTATATAAGTACATGTGGCTGTGGCTAATCTATTCTAAGAGTGACTATAATATCTATATGCTACTATCTATCAAGTTCTGAGTAATTCCCCACATCAAATAGCTTCTGTCCATATGTTTTTCTATATATGGTAGTTAACTAATAGGTATGTGATCTACCTCAGATCATCACTTGATCCTTCCCATGCTTGTCCCTTTTATGTTCACACCAGACAATTAATTTTGGCAATATAAGTGATATTTGGAATATAATAATCATAATAAATGGCTCTCAAGAGAGAATCGGCTTCCCAGACATAACCACTAAAAGTCTTGTTGTGTACTCAAGAACACTATCTGAATAGCAGAGTAGTGGCTATGATCACCACTATCAGTACCTCATAATGCTTTCCAGATGGTCTCATATCATATCTATAAGACGGACTCCCCCTTAGAAGTGCTCTCGAGAGTAAACTTGACCTTAGAAGCATTTCCCTTGATAATGACATCACCTGATAACTGACTCTGGTTTATAATAGAAACACTATTAGAGGCCATATATCAGTCCTGATTGGCAGTCCAAATATAGAAGAACAAGATGAGGATATGCTGAACATCATCAGGAAAGGATAGAAAGAAGAAGGACCTGAGGGATGTGAACAGGAAATAGAAAAGAGAGTAGAGGAAAATTTAGGAGAGGAATCAGGAGAGTTGAAAGCAGAGAGGAGTGATATCGATGATGGGGATTTTAAAGTAAAGGGATTTGGTATTTTGGAATGGGTGTATAGATAGAAATATCAAAGTGCTTTACTGTTCTTACAAAAGTGAATACTACCGAGTTAGAAAATCAAAATCTCCAAGTCGTTCCACAATTGTGTGCAATCAAGTAGGCACTGGGGAGGTAATCAAAGATAAAAGGGAAAGGGCTCACGAGATAGTAAAAGCTTGTTATTAGACATTAAAATAAAAGAAATGTTTTTAGTTTCCACTCAGGAGCACTCTCACTGGTCGGATCTCAAAGGTGTGCATTCCTCTCATACTGTAGCACTACTGTCCAAGGTACTAGTCTAGTAGGCTGGCTCGCCATTGATACAGCAGTCCTATCTAGATCTCATGTTGCCCTCGCACAAGCTCGCTCTCAACTGACTGTACAGTTGGCAACTTACTCTAAAAACACATAGTGAGTGGTTCAGCTTCTAGTCCAAGTGAATGCCCAAGTCCTCCTTTAGAGTGGGTATCCCTTGAGAGAAGTTTTATAAAGTTTTTATAAAAAGAAAGAGAGAAAAAGAGCTCTTAATCACTCAAGTCGAGTTTCAGCTCTAGAGTAACAAAAGGCAAAGATGGGGGTTCTTCTTTTTTTTGCGTCTCTCTGTGCTACTAGAGTATTATATTAGTATTACAAAGCCCAGAATGCAACAAACAAGATAAGAAAGAAATCCTCCAGATTACTCAAAAAGACAGGTAGAATGAGTTGAGTCTGCATCCGATCATGCAACAGCTACTCTCTGTACTCCCTGTCCATTCCCTACCAACTTTCTTTATCTCATTGGCTGATCTTGAGCCTGTTCTAAGGGTTCTTGGGTGCTCAAGAAGTTCTTCGGACATTGGTCCGACCACTCTAGAGTGCATCTTCATCATCAATATCACTCCTCTCTGCTTCCAACTCTCCTAATTCCTCTCCTAAACCTTCCTCTACTCTCTCTACTATTTCCTGTTCACATCCCTCAGGTCTCTCTTCTTTCTATCCCTTCCCAATGGCATTCGGCATATCTTCATCTTGTTCTTCTATATTTGGACTGCTGATCAGGACTGATGTGCGACCTCTGATGGTATTCCTATTATAAACCAGGGATTAGCTATTGGGTGATGTCATTATCAAGGAAAATGCTTCTAAGGTCGTGTTTGCTCTTGAGAATACTTCCAGAGGGGAGTCCATTTTATAGGTATGATATGAGACCATCCGGAAAGTGTTATGAGGTACCAATAGTAGTGATTGCAGCCACTACTCCACTACTTGGATGGTGTTTTTAAGTACATAACCAGACTTCTAGTGGTTATGTCTGGGGAGCCGATTCTCTCTCAAAAGCCATTTATTATGATTATTATATTCCAAATGTCACTTATATTGCCAAAATTAATTGTCTGGTGTAACATTGACGATGAAGACACACTCAAGAGCAGTCAGATCAATGTCCAAAGAACCTCTTGAGCACCCTAGAACACTTAGAACAGGCTCAAGGTTAGCCAACGAGATAAAAAAAGTTGGTAGGAAATGGACAGGGAGTACGAAGAGCAGCTGTTACATGATCAGATATGAACTCGACTTATTCTACCTGCCTTTTCAAGTAATCTAGAGGATTTCTTATCTTGTTTGTTGCATGCTAGGCTTTATAATACTCTAGTAGCACAGAGAAGCGCAAGAAGAAGAACTCCCATCTTTGCCCTTTATTGCTCTAGAGCTGAAACTCGACTTGAGTAACTAAGAGCTTTTTTTCTATCTTTTTCTTTTATAAAAACTTTATAAAACTTCCCTCAAGAGATACCCACTCTAAAGGAGGACTTGGGCATTCACTTGGACTAGAAGCTGAACCGCTAGCTATGTGTTTTCAGAGTAAGTTACCAACTATACGGTCAGTTAAGAGCAAGCTTGCATGAGGGCAATATGAGATCTAGGTAAGACTGCTGTATCAATGGCAAGCTAGCCTACTAGACTAGTACCTTCGATAGTAGTGCTACAGTGTGAGAGGAATGCATACCTTTGAGATCTGACCAGTAAGAGTGCTTTTAAGCAGAAAATAAAAACATTTCTTTTATTCTAGTATCTAATAACAAGCTTTTACTATCTCATGAGCCCCTCCCTTTTATATTTGATTACCTCTCCAGTACCTACTCGATTACACACAATTGTGGAATGACTTGGAGATTTTGATTCTCTGACTTGGTAGTACCCACTTTTGTAAGGACAGTAAAACACATTTATATTTCTATCCGAAATTCTATTCCCCTCTACAAATCAATTCTATACACATTCCAAAATCCCTTTACAAATCCCCATCAATGTAAACTGCCACCTCTGCTATGCTTACACCACCCTCAATCTATGTAGCCGGTTGCCAGTGCCAAATGTATCTGGGATATTCCCAACATTTTAGCATGTATATCGACACTGTAAGTCTGTAAAATTTTGACTCCCAAGTTAATTTTCCATTAGACACCTTTGACCTTTCTCAATTAAACTTGGACTTTGTGTCTCATAAATCTGATTTCTTAGAGCATGCTCCAAAGCACATCAGGAACCCAGACTTTGATCCAAAACTTGCATGCACTCCTTATGCATCATCCCCTATAGACAAAGACTCACTCAATGTATGCACTAAGGAGGCTTTGAATATCACAACCAGTTCCTATAATGAGGACCACCTGGCAAAGTGCTCTTGCCTTGCTAAGTCCAATAAGAAACATGTCTTATAAGAGCATGAAAATACTATTTCAAACCCCTTAGCCTCATGTATTGGGGAGAGAATACTATAAGATAAAGAGGATGACATAGTCTCATTGGGTTCTCAAACCCAGGAGACCTTGGATCATGATAAAAACATACTCAGCATCATGAGTACCAACAACTCACTTTTTGCTGACAATGGCTTAAGGTGCACTACTTTCCCCTACAAGTGCAAATACAGCACTAATCTACACTTAGTTTTGGAATGCTGGATGATGGCCTTAAACTATAGTGATAGAAAGTACTGTAGTCTAACTCATGTACTCAAAAATGCATGTATAAAGCTATGTTCACATAGGCTTGCCTCTTCTGCATGTTAGAACTGTAAGGATAAAAAGCTAGTACCAGTCAAGATTACCCCATTCTGGATTCTTGACTTAGGGGCATCATTACACTTTACAGGAGAAAAGAGAGACTTCGTCACTTTTCAAGAACTGCCTATACCATTCCCAATATATACAGCCAATGGCTCAACACACATTACAGGGAAAAGATCAGTAGTTCTAAAGCACCTAAACTCCAAAAATCAAGAGGTGACCACAAATGTACTCTCAGTATTCTTCTGCAAAGACCTAACATGCCAATTACTTTCTTTGAAAGCCTTTCTATAGGATGGACTTACTGTTGAAGGAGACAAAGGCATTGTCATAACAAAAAACACAAACAGCCTGGAACATATGACCTTTAAACCAAGGACGTCAATGGATATAATCTATGTGTTGCAAATGTTGGACTGAATAGAACAATAAAAAAATGCATACCTAAGTTTTGCAGTTGACTACAAAACTACCCATTGTTGCTTAGGGCACCTATCTAAGGAGACACTCAGACATGCAAGGGAAAACATGGTTAATTTTTCTAAGGTAAAAATCCCATCTAATGATCCAATCTGCCCTGAATATCCATTAGGAAAAATGCTAAACTGTCGCTTTCCATCTTCCAAACACTGAGCTATAATTCCTCACCCTAAGTTACTACAAGCAAACATATATGATTACCTTCTACAATGACTTTACCTCGCATGCATGGATCTCAGCCCTAATAACAAAAGATAAAGCTCTTCAAGCCACAAAGCATTTTCTTGTATATGTAGAAAATCAATACCATGCTACAGTACAAATGTGGATGTTGGATGCAAGTGGAGAATACAGGTCAAATACATTTGATGAAGTTCTAAAAAATAAAGGGATCAGAATATTCCAAAGCACACCCCACATACCTTAGTAGAATAATCGGGTAGAGTAGCTAATACAAACTCTGTCTGATAAGACAGAATCAATGTATTTCGATGCATGCCTATCTGAAAGCTGGTGGAACTTTGCATTCCACCATGCTTGCTACCTCTATAACCAAACCTCTCAAGCTTGGCTTGATTAACATACCCCCTACAAGACCTTTGAAGGGGAGAAACCAGTTATGAACCATATCTGAGTATTTGGTTGTGGAGCATATGTTTATCTGCCAAAAAGGACACGTAAGGACAAAATGTCTCCAAAATCAGAACTTATGATCTACCTAGGCATTGCGTTAGAGGAGCATGGAAATTTATTCATGTGCTTACCAGAAAACATTGTATTTACATCTACTCATGCAGATTTTGATGAAAAATCATTTCCTTGCTGTAAAGATACTAAGCAACAAAACTGGATCCTACCAGATCCAAAACAAAGTCCATCTCCTCAAAGTCTTTCAGAGCTCAATGATGATGATGACCTACCTCATTATCTATCCCCAAAGTATCACAAATGGTTACTTACTTATTTGTGATTGAAGAGTTATTGATTCTTAAGAGTTTGAAAGCAAGGTAGAATAAACAACAAAAGATGTTGTTAAGTCTGAGGTCTAATCCTCAGACTATAAAGCCTTATATACAAGAATAGATAGTCTGTGTACCTGGACAGAGCATCACATATTCTACTGCCTATTGTTCTACATATGGCAGTCCTTTTGTGTCTAATGTACCTGAAAAAATTCAAACCCGGCTATAGCACAAGAACAGCTTGGGCATCCCAGCCCCAGTTGCACTCATCAGGATGAAAATCCTGAAGTTCCTGATAACAACCAATCTAGCAATAATCTGGTACCAGACCCTGAGAATAATGGCCCTCTAAAAGATATTAACTCAGTAATGGGGATAGGTAAAGGGAATTTAGAATGTGTGTGTAGATTTGATTTATAAGGGGGAATAGGATTTCGAATAGAAATATAAATGTGCTTTACTGTCCTTACAAAAGTAGGTACTACCAAGTCAGAGAATCAAAATCTCCATGTCATTCCACAATTGTGCACAATTGAGTAGGCACTGGGGAGGTAATCAAAAATAAAAGAGAGGGGCTCACGAGATAGTAAAGGCTTGTTATTAGATACTAGAATAAAAGAAATGTTTTTAGTTTCCACTCAGGAGCACTCTCACTGGTCGGATCTCAAAGGTGTGCATTCCTCTCATACTGTAGCACTACCATCCAAGGTATTAGTCTAGTAGGCTAGCTTGCCATCGATACAGCAGTCCTACCCAGATCTCATGTTGCCCTCATGCAAGCTTGCTCTCAACTAACCATACAGTTGGCAACTTACTCCAAAAACACGTAGCAAGCAGTTCAGCTTCTAGTCCAAGTAAATGCCCAAGTCCTCCTTTAGAGTGGGTATCCCTTGAGGGAAGTTTTATAGAGTTTTTATAAAAAGAAAGAGAGAAAAAGAGCTCTTAGTCACTCAAGTCGAGTTTCAGCTCTAGAGCAATGAAGGACAAAGATGAAGTTTCTTCCTCTTTTTTTTCTCTCTGTGCTACTAGAGTATTATATTAGTATTACAAAGCCCAGAATGCAACAAACAAGATAAGAAAGAAATCCTCCAGATTACTCGAAAAGACAGGTAGAATGAGTCGAGTTCATATCTGATCATGCAACAGTCACTCTCCGTACTCCCTGTCCATTTTCTACTAACTTTCTTTATCTCATTGGCCAATCTTGAGCCTGTTCTAAAGGTTCTAGGGTACTAAAGAGGTACTTTAGACATTGATCTGACTACTTTCAAGTGCATCTTTGTCATTGATATCACTCCTCTCTGCTTCTAGCTCTTCTGATTCCTCTCCTAAACCTTTCTCTACTCTCTCTTCTATTTCCTGTTCATATCTCTCAGATCCTTCTTCTTCTTGTCTCTTCCTGATGATGTTTGGTGTACCCTCATCTTGTTCTTCTATATTTGGACTGCCAATCAGGACTGATACATGGCCTCTAATGGTGTTCCTATTATAAACCAGAGTCAGTTATCAGGTGATGTCATTATCAAGGGAAATGCTTCTAAGGTCAAGTTTACTCTCGAGAGCACTTCTAGGAGGGAGTCCGTCTTATAGATATGATATGAGACCATCTGGAAAGCATTATGAGGTACTGATAGTGGTGATCATAGCCACTACTCTGCTATTCAGATAGTGTTCTTGAGTACACAACAAGACTTCTAGTGGTTATGTCTGGGAAGCTGATTCTTTCTCGAAAGCTGTTTATTATGATTATTAGGTTTTGAATGTCACCATTATATTCTATAATGATGTACTCTTGCTGTCACCTCTATTTCTTCTGTATTCTGTAAAATTTTCCTCCTAGCAATGATGTCCAAGACTCTTCATTCCATAGTAAATAGTTATATATTTGTCTTGTATATAAGGTGTCTATCTGTAAGCCCTAAGACCAGTTGTTTCTATTTGGCCTTAGGTGCACATGCTCTTTGTATCCTTCTTGAACATTTAATCAACTAAGTCATTTCTGTCTGGCCTTAGTCCAGCATCTTTTTAGCTCTCGAAGACACACCTGTGCATTTATTCTGTCATGGGATCCACAACCTAAGAATATATAATGTCAAGTAACTCAAGTCTGATGAGCACTGAACTGAACTATATTAATATACCTGTCAAGTAACTTGACTGGATACATCAGTATAATGTGTACATATGTAGAAATGAACTATTTAACCTCAGTCTGATGAGCACAGAACTGAGGGATAAAAAACTAGCGAAAAAGGACTACTGAATAAGCATCTACATAATGATAAGAGATGAGGGATTAGAGGGGAAACAGGATGAGGAATGTGACTTCGAATATTTACAACATACACAGCAAACAATAAAGCTACAGAGACGAACCATATAAATAATTCCCACTCGTTAGTATGTTTCGGGTTGTCTCTTAGATGTTGTGTCTGATAACAATACCAACATTTCCCGCACATTGATCCGAGGTACTAAGGTGCGCTAGACCCTTTTAAAACAGTAGCTTTGTTACAGCTTTGTTGTCACCACGACAAAGTGGTACAGGTGGTATGTCACTATCTATAATTAGTCGTACCATTGATCGTACCAAATCACATTTCACACGAGTGCAGGGACCTCCATGCTCCAGAGTCTCCGGATCAAGGCGAGAATTTATGTATTGAAGGACTCATATGTATCCAATCTCCGGGCTGTTGTAGGTAGCTCGACTTCATGTGCTGATTAATTAATTCATGGATAGGAGTATGCCTTGCCGGTCAAGGCGAGATAAACGGAAATGAACCGTGGCACACATGATAAGAAGCAATGCATATGATACCGAATCTGTGCCTATTGTGCTTACTGGTCCCTTGCTGGTGCATTTCTTGGGTCGGATACCTAGGCATCCAAATTCCTTCCTCTTGCCTCCTTCCTATCTCATTCTCTGTGACACCGTACCTTGTCTTGCTAGGTTTTCCAGGTCAGCGTTCCAGTGTTTCAGAGATGGGGGAACATTCTTGCTCATCACTTGAGAGAGACTCACTGACTGCTGAATGGGAAAACGAAGTGCAGAGCTTTGAAAAACATAGTGCCGACGGGCAGGTACAAACGGTATCGAGAATTATCATGGCTGGACTTGCATTACTCGTGGTTCTATGGCACTCTGCTCCTACACTGCAAGATAGATTCTTGGCTTATCCAGGTCCTGCTCTATCTTCACTGTATCACGGAGCAACCACTCATATACCGACGATGTCGAAAATTGAATGGCGATCAATGGATAGCTCGTCAGTCAGGGGATTATATCATTATGAGCATGATATTAATGTTGACCGTTCTTCCGATGGTGAAGCACCAATTAAACATCTGAGGAATCCGGCGTATCAGGTGAAGGCGTACAGGGGAGCGGTGGCTACGGAGAATGAGGCGTGTTCGAGCATTGGTGTCAGCGTAATGGAAGAACTTAAAGGCAATGCAGTGGATGCTGCGATTAGTGCGGTGTTCTGTCTGGGTGTTGTTAATCTATTTTCGTGAGTTGAGCTTAGAAAGGTTTTGTTCGTTCGATGATCAATTTTCTTTTGTAGTTCAGGAATAGGAGGAGGAGGTTTTATGGTCATTCGTATGCCGCCGTCATCTCTACCGCTTCATGGAGAAGCAAATACTAGTGGCAGGAATGTTACAAAATCAGAAGTATGGACAATAAATTTCAGAGAAATAGCACCGGGATTGTCAAACAAGACAATGTATCAATACGATCCTATAGCTTCACGGGTAGGTGGTTTGGCGGTGGGTGTACCAGGGGAGATACGAGGATTACATGAAGCACATAAGAGATGGGGGACTGTACCTTGGCGAAAATTGGTTGAGCCTAGTGTGAGACTTGCTGCGGGATGGAAGGTGCAGAAGGAGTTGGCGAGACGAATCCAGGCGCGTATTATTGTTTATTGAGTATAAGTCCAGTCTGCGATTTAATTGTACGTATAGATGTTTGGTCCACAGATACTAAATGATTCTGATTGGAAAACTGTATTTGCCCCGAACGGTGTGCTGTTTGTGGAAGGTGACTGGGTGAATAGGACAAATTATTCACGGACCTTATCTACTATTGCTCAACATGGCCCTGATGCTTTTTATGAGGTAAATCCTATAACAAAGATGTGCTTGCTCTCTTTCACTAAATTCATCCAGGGCCCTATCGCTGATGGCATAGTCGACAAAATACGTCAGAAAGGGGGGATCCTGTCGCATGATGACTTGAAAAATTACCGCATCCGCGTGGAAAAACCATTGATAGGTAGTTACCGCGGAAGAAAATTGTATACTACGCCTGCACCGGGAGGTGGAACTTGTGAGCTTTATCTTACATGGTCCTTGAATATTACGTGAAATGGTATCTTGCAAGTGCTTTTACAGATGATTAACGTCCTGGAACATTATGACATGTCAGAGAGGACGCCCGTTAATGTGCACCGACTTGTTGAAACTATGAAGTTTGCTTTTGCTTCACGGTAGAATCTTGTTTTCCCACATTCAGTTCAGGTTAGCGTTGGCCGCTGATTTGTAGATAGGACGAAGATGTCAGACCCTTTAACAGTGGCAGACATCCTTCGGATGTCAAATTTGACAAGTCAGGAATATGCACTCGAGATATTTCATAATATTACCGATGTGTGTTCTTTGTTTCTTCCAGAAGGTCTGTCGTTTAAGCAAATCATCCAGGATAGCACCCATCCATCTGAATATTATCATCCTGAATTTGACATACCAATAGACCGTGGAACGGTAAGCCTCGCCATATCATGTTAGTTGTACCACTTCGTTTATCTCTTCAAGACGCATGTTTCGGTCGTTGACAAGAATGAGATGGCTGTCTCCCTCACGACTACAGTCAATAGCGTTTTTGGCTCGTTCGTCCTTGATCCTGTCACTGGTATCGTTTTCAACAACGAGATGGATGATTTCGCAGTGCCTGGCGTGCCGAACGATTTTGGTTTATACCCTTCACCTTGTAAGTTCAATAATTATATCACGTTCAACATAATGAGTGCGACTCATATATAAAAAATAGATAACTATCCGGAACCAGGCAGAATGCCAGTATCATCAACATCGCCTGCTATCCTAGAAAATTCTGATGGATCACTCTATGCTAGCATAGGTGGCGCAGGTGGTGGTCGGATATTCCCTTCTGTCGTTCAAGTTCTATTGAATCTAGATTGGGGAATGGACGCGAGCGAAGCAGTGGAGTTTGGTCGTGTTCATGATCAGTTGTATCCACTTGAAGTAGACGCGGATGAGACCTATCCGAAGGATGCACTTGACTACTTGCGGAAGGTTGGACACAATGTTTCCGGTCCGTCTTCTTACGATTGGTTTTTTTATGCTGCAAAACTGACCACCGGTCCATCATGTTCTGTTGTGATAGTTGCAGACATCAATAGAATTGCAGCCGTTGTTCAAGTGATCGTACAGAAAGACGGGATATATTATGGTTTGCTCCGACTCGATATCTAAGCGTTCACCTACTTACTCAAAAAACGAATATTTGTCCTACAGCCACTAGTGATTCAAGGAAGAATGGAGTCGCTGTAGGGTACTGATCTTTACATAAGAGGTCGTCTATTTGCAGTTCAGAAACGAGTTAGCATCAACTATCAGGACTGACCTGATGGGACAAAGAATTGAATGAGACCGGTTCGTTAATAAATCATCGTCGATGAGCAATCGGGTCCCCTGTTGCGCATAACCTAAGACAGATGCTCGCAGGTGCTCGACTTGGGTATCACTAGTTAGAAATTAGGCCCTTACTTGCCAATGGCCTCAGCTAGTGACAAACGCTTATTTTATGCTCTCAAAATCAATTGAAGAATAATGCCTTCTTGAAAGATCAAAGTAGACGAGAACATTTATATCATACCACGCCGATTGTTGATTGATAGACCTCCTTCATCTTCATCCAGAGCCCTTCTTTCAGACATTTCAAAACCAAATTCTGTCCTTCCTGGTGGACCTGGGACCCTAGGCAATTGATTCATCCAAGCTGGAAGATCTGAAATGCTGGGTAAGGCTGATAATTCAGAATGATTCCTCGTGTGCAAATTGTACAAATCGGGGGGCATTGAGCCTTTCCTTCTCCCTCAAATTTCCCTCCACATACGTTGTGCAATTTATTCAGCATTTTCCGATCAATTGCTGCTATATCGCCTCTGAGATTTTTGCGCAACAACAGAATCGAACTCTGACGAGTTCGGGATAGTAGCACCAAAGTAAAATGGATTTTCAATAATTGTGCAAAAATGGTATTTTAGACTTGGAGAGAAAACGCTAAAACGAGAAAATTTCCATCAAGGGGCCATTACCTAACCAGGATGGGGATCCACTAGGCCCACGGGTCCGTGTGATTATGTCAGGACAAGCTAAACTAGAAATGGCAGAAGTTCAGTTATCAGAACCTCGGACAGATGTGTAATAAATTGCTGAATTAAGAATACATATATCAGAACCTCAGCCTGGCACCTGCAAAATCAGCTGCAATTCCAACTGCAATGTCAAGTGCAGCACTAATGATATCATTTTATATTAGTCTAGTACCATCTGGATAGCATGCCCTAGAGGTCCCCATTGTATTACACTTTGTGGATTGGCTCATGCTGGATTACTTAAGCTTGGTCCTTGACTACTTCAAAGTGACCAGGCTCTTGCTTCGCACTCAACCTTGGGAGTGAACTTTTATTGTTCTAATTAGAGATAAATAGGCGTAGGAGTGATAATGTACATTGTGCATTTGCCGCGGTCTAGCCTTGTCATAGCTTTATCCAACACTTTTAGCCACTTATTTTGCAGGCACTGGGCCAAGGTTCTGATTTTTTCTCTAATTCAGCAATTTATCACTCAGTGTACATAGACAGTCTGTCCGAGGTTCTGATAACTGAATTTTGGCTTATGTAATAGCTTCTACCATTTATAGTTTAGCTGGTCCTGATAATCACACGGACCCGTGGGCCGGCAGATCCCCCTCTAGTCAGTCTACAGACTTTTCCAGGGCTCGCACAAATGCCTTGACAAAAACAATTTGTTAAGTGACCATGTCTCTGGGATGGTCCGTGAATGCAGAATTGCTCTTCACTGACGAAAGGACGTTGGGGAGGTAAGGTGATGAAGCAGTCAAGCGAATGACGTCCTTTGTTGAAAAGAAATTCTGTCGCAGGGTTTGAAGCAAACCGACCAACCAAATCCCAGCGGAGAACAAAATAAAGGGCCTACCATGGATCATTCATAAAATTATGCTTTTATAGGTAGTGACTCCCAACTTTGCTCGAAGGATTAGAATCCGGCGCAGGATACTCTGAATATGATCTGGTTCAGTCATGACGTACTATGAAAAGATGGCGCATGGAAGTCCAAGAGTATGTTGATCTTCTATTCCCATGGGATGTCTGTATGCGTTGGACTTCTACTTCTTGCTTTATTTTTGGCTGGGTTGAAAGTCAACCAATAATGTATGTCCGAGCAGAGGAACTCACTCGGATAGCCACCATCGAGGCTACGTGTTAGCTCCTTGGCCATTTTCCTGGACATGAGGAGGAGGAAGGACCGCTCTACTAGCGTCTACTGTATAGGCAGTCTTTGAATCCCTTAGCTCCTGCATTTAATACTTGGAAAGACAATATATCCTAGCTTTGTCCTGAAGCTGTCGATGCCCAATTTAGCAGATCCGAATGAAACAGCTTCCGACAGTAGGAAGAGATTGAACGATGAAATTAAGGCTAGGTGGAATGGCTGATATGGCAGAGATGGTGTGAATCAGCTACACATGAAGCAACGCCTATTTTCTGAGATAGTGACCATTGTAGGGGGACAAATATAATTCTCTGGTGAAGTTCAGTGGTCAAGGGGCATATCTGGAGGTTATATTTTATTCATGAATTTTTATCGCAGTGCTCGATCGCAGCCCGGGGTAGAATGCAAATGATTGCTTGAGGGTACCTTCAATCTCCTTCCTAAGTGTAGCAATCCAAATCATAGCTGCTCAAAACAACTAATTAGTAATTACTGATTGGGAAGATTTATCTATGCACTGACGATTTCGATGGCGACAATTGCAACGATGGGAAAGTAATGACGTCCGTCTTGACGCACGTTTGATATCCCAACATGTGTTATCCTAATTTTTGTCTGTTCTTCTTTGCCGATATAATTCCGCTTCTGCAGGAGTAACGGATCATAATCTTGGTGAGACTGTGGGAACTCATGCTGGAATCCCAGTCTTGGTCCATTATGTTCCTGTTGCCTTTTCTTGTTGGTAAGTTTTGTATGTGGACTGCTGGTGCCCGGCTCTCTCTTTTCAGTCAACGCAGCTCATTTGCCAGCAGGCTAGATTATGTGCTAATCGGCTTCAGTGGCGATTCGGTGCTTCGACTTCGTCCATCTGCCAGCGGCTTCTGCTATTCTTTCAGTTCACCCAGAATATTATAAGCACGGTCATATGGATCTAGACAACCTCGGGTTGTTTTACCTTCACCTCCCATCCTTGCCTGCCTTCCTGGTGATTTCGAGGATGTGGATCCATCGTGTTCTTCTGGGTCTCCTGCAGTTTTTCTTGATAGCCAGGTGTACCCCGCCTGGCTTTCCGAGCACTGGGAATGGACTTTGGTATAAGGAGCCGGGTATTATATGGTCCAGAGACTGGCTGCCCGTTGGCAATGGATATCTTGCAGGTGCTTATTATATATTCTACCTTTCAGGTCTATACTGATCTTGTATGCAGCCACTACCCCGGGGGGTACGAGTTACGAGACTACTCAGCTCAACATTGAATCCTTGTGGTCCGGTGGACCTTTCGCCGATCCTGTATGTCTATGTTCTCTTCCATCGATGTTGCACTCGCTTCATGTTGCCTGGTACCAGACTTACAACGGCGGCAACAAGCACCCCTTTGAACAGAATACCATGGCTCAAGCCTTGGAAGATATTCGTCAGAGCATTTTCAGGAGTCCTACAGGTGACATAGACAGTGAGCACCCTTCTTCTCCGGTGAGACTTTCGAGTGTCAACAATCAACACTTTCAGATGTCAATGTCCTGACTACTGACGCAGGCCAATATGGTCAGTAGCACATAGGAGGATGGCAATGCTACCGTAAACTTGTACTCAAAGGTTTCCAGGCTCTTATGCCGGTGCAGGATACCTTATTTCGAATCTTAATACTACCGGTGTCGTAACCAATTATGGACGATATCTAGATCTAGATCAAGCTATTGCGAGAACGGTTTGGACTCAGGGGGGAGCTGTTTATCAGAGGTTTGTTGTTTGATGTTCATCAGATAAATTTAATACCAGAATATGTCCTAGGACTCTGTTCTGCTCTCATCCCACTCATGCCTGTACACAGCATATCATATCCACAACGTCTTCGTCAGCACTACCCTCTATATCATACGCATATTCTTCCACTCTTGAAGATGGCCTTCCGGCCCCTAACATCACATGTCAGGATTCGAATACTCTCCGGGTTCGTGGGCTTGTTGGGGATGCCAGCATGGTGTACGAATTCCTCATGCAAGCGACTGCACCAGATGGTACAGTCAAATGCCACCAGTCTCCGGTCCCTCCTGGATCTCCCCCTAATGCTACAATTCAGGTGACTTCAGCAAAAGAGGCGTGGTTAAGTTGGGTTGGTGATACCAATTTTGATCAAGACGCGGGTAACAATGCTTCGAGCTATACGTTTCAAGGGGTAGACCCCCATGCGACTCTACTGTCTTTTCTAGGTGCTCCTTCGCCCTCGTCTGTATCTTTTGATGATATCCTCGCGGAACATGTAAAGGATTATCAAGATGTCACAGCAAAGTTTACTTTGGACCTTGGACAAACAGCGCAACTAACCATCCCAACGGATGAGTTGATGAATAGATACCAAATAGATGCCAAAGGGAATCTGGCGGGAAACGTATATATCGAGTGGTTATTGTTCAACTTTGGAAGGTACCTACTTGCGAGCAGTGCAAGGGGAGATTTACCAGCAAACTTGCAGGGAAAGTGGGCAAATGACCTTGGGAATGCTTGGTCTGCGGGTATGTCGCATCATCGCTCCTCAAATCATAGACAACTGACGATCTATTCCGTTTATTGCAACCTGTCCTGACCTGAAGACTATCGTAAGTTGATGAGTGAGACACATTATGATACTGCTTGACTCTTTCTCTTCAGACTCGAATATAAACATTCAAATGAATTATTGGTCAGCTGAGATCACAAACCTTGACGTGTCACAAAGTTTGTTCGAATATTTCCTCGTAAATACTATGTTACGCAAAAATTCTCCCATGACGGTACTTATATGGGATTCTGACAGAAAAACTGGGCACCCAGAGGGGCTTACACAGCTCAAGTCCTCTACAACACGACTCGAGGGTGGGTCGTCCATAATGAGGTACTCCAGAGCTTCCGCTTCGTGAACTAACTGCTGAAATCACTCTTAGATGAATGTGAGTTCGAGATCCATGAGAAATATCCTTAGATGGGTTAAACGATGTCATCAGATTTTTGGTCACTCAGGAATGAAGGCAGGAGGAAATACCGCCCAGTGGGCGGACTATACAGGTACGTTGCTGTGAATCATGACTTATTTTCGCTAATTTTGTACCGGATAGCGGCAAACCTTTGGATGGTATGCTGCAAAAACTTGAGACCTCGTTTTGGCATTCACAAGTTACTACAGATGCTTCATGTTTGGGATCATTTTGATTACACGAATGATGTCGCTTGGTTTAAGGAAACTGGTTGGCCCTTATTGAAAGTGCGCAGTAGCCCTTCTCAACAAAAACTAGGCGCTGACCATAGGCACAGGGTGTAGCTTCCTTCCATCTCGACAACGTCTTCCCGGATCGACATTTCAACGATTCCTCTTTGGTTGTCGTTCCTTGCAATTCTCCGGAGCAGGTACCGATCACCTTTGGTAAGTTATTATATACTCGAGTAGCTCTCCCTTACTCTGGTAGGATGTGCTCATGCTCAACAATTGATCTGGCAACTCTTGAATTCCATTGAGAAGGGGTTTGAGGCTTCAGGCGACACAGATACCGACTTTCTCAAAGAGGTCCTTGATACACGTGCTAAACTCGACAAGGGTATCCATATCGGCTCTTGGGGTCAGCTACAAGAGTGGAAATTTGACCAAGACAGTCCGTCGGATACTCATCGCCACCTGTCGCACCTCATTGGTTTATACCCTGGTTATGCTATCGCTGGGTACGAACCTGCTCTTCAAGGACCAGTTGTAGTCAACGGATCCAGAATGACATATACCAAAGAACAAGTCACTCATGCAGCTACGAGGAGTTTAGTACATAGAGGGAACGGAACAGGACCTGATGCTGATTCGGGGTGGGAGAAGGCTTGGAGAGCAGCTGCATATGCTCAGCTTGGAGATGCAAATACGTTTTATCATGAATTAACCGTGCGTTGTCCGTCTGATACTTTGATTGTTCGTCCGTGCATATTACTGGGTAATCTAGTACTGTATTCAGCGGAATTTTGCCGGCAACTTGTATTCATTATATGACCCAGACAACTCAAATCCAATCTTTCAGATTGATGCCAACCTTGCATATCCGGCTGCTGTCATGGTTAGTCTGCGTCTCCCTGTCGTTCGAATCCTGGGACTGACATTATTTCGTACTCATAGAACGCATTGTTGCAGGCAATGGACGTCCCGACTCTGGATACTACTCTCACGGTGACTCTTTTGCCAGCGCTTCCTTTGCAATGGCCCCAGGGCTTTATCAGAGGCGCTCGTGTCCGTGGAGGAATTACTGTTGATCTTGCGTGGAAGAATGGGATGGCAACGAAAGCTGTGTTTAATGTCGACCAGGACATTATTCCAAGGAATGTTCAAATTGTATATGTTGGACAGGTCTTGGCACAGTTCAGGACCAAACCTGGATTGAGCAAAGTTATTACCCTTAGTTGATGGTGACTTCTTTTGTATCACTATCTGGATGTTTCAAATATAACAATGTATAAGCAATCTGTGAACCCTAGTTACGACGAACATCAGTCGCACAGGAATGTGAAGATCAGATTTACATTGCAAAGTATGGGTTGCCGGAACCGATAGAGAAGATAATGAGGAGTTATCTGGATTACGGGAATGTGTTCCAGATCGAGGGGTATGATTTCCGATGAATGGTGTTATTTTACTTGGACGTTCTTGGTCCTGTCAGTATATGTATGTTTCAATTTGTCGTTCCGGTGTGTTGGAGAGTGTTGGAGTCATGATTGAGATTGAGATTGGTTTCCTCACATTACAGTCTCAAGTCTCGTGGCGTTGAACTCTTCTTCCATCTGTGTTCAAGACAACGTCATTTTTTCTTTCTTGTCGTCATATCCCCTCTCCTTTGTTTTACATTTGTATGTCCTTGTGTATCATCTGAGGGAGCCTTGAGGTATATGCATTGCCCTAGACCCTAGTATGTCATTACCATATGAAATAGACAGCATTTTGAAGTTTCAGCAAATTTTTTCAACTATGGAACCCGGACACCAGTAAAGTCACAAGTACAACTAGGGGAGAGACTGCGCTGGATTAACACTTATGTAGTACTTACTGTTCATCACCAGCTGGATCTGAAGATGGAGAAATACATGCCCTAACACCCAGGGCCCAAAATATTCTAGGGACACAGAAGAAGTGTTATGGAACACGTCCACAAATTTGAATGTGAGTCGAGACAACAGTTGATTTTTTAGCATGAACATGTTCGAACTGGGATGGACAAAGGGACTTTGATGCTCAGAATACAACTTAGTCTGCCTTCCTGGTTGACGAGGTACTGCTCCGGCAACAATTTTTGAATATTAAGGACTATGAGAGCTGGGCCCGGATCAAGTTAGACACAATTGGACGATACATGCGTAATAAATGCATGGAAGAATGGAGCCATAACGTATCCAGCTGGGTGTACATGAGGTGTTGAAGAAACTTATAGCTAGCAGGATCGAGGAACAAGGGTCACTCTTATTTATAGTGGTTCTGGGGTTTGATGAGTTGGTAAATCACACACAAGGATTTGACATTACAACACGGAATCAGGTGAGGTATGAACATTCTGGTTATATATGCGAGGACAGGAACATTGAATTACGATCATCAAAGTACATTGTACCGCTGATTGCCGTAGATGCCTTGAATTAGAGTAAATCTTTATTCAATCCACCGATTTTCTTCGAATTTTATGGCGAGCATTGGGCAAATTTTGTTCGAGTATGAAGAACAGGCAGTCGTCCCTTTCCCCATTACTATCTATACATCGCAGCCACATTCCTCTGTCCGTGGACCCATGAACCAATCGACTGTGTAATACATTGCAATTTTTAGAACGAGAAAACGTGTGGAGTACCGGTTGCCGAGCTTCCGCCCCATCTTTTCTCTTCTTTCTCTTCATGTTCGCCTCGTTATCAGTGATATCAGTGAATCATGGTCTCCTGGTTTTCTTGAATCTCCTTCTCGTTGTCCGATGTGCTCCTCCAGGCTTTCCTAGCTCTGGCAATGGCCTCTGGTATTCGAAACCCGGTCAGATCTGGGCTAGAGAATGGCTTCCTGTTGGCAATGGTTATCTCGGAGGTATGAATATTTATCATGAGTTATAATCAGATTGAACTCGGACAACACTCTAGCTATGTCTGCAGGCGATACTCGTAGAGAGATTGTTCAGCTGAATATCGAAACATTATGGTCCGGGGGTCCTTTCGCAGATCCTGTCATTCGTTCCCTCAGCAGAGGATCTGATATTTTTGCTGACTCATAAATCTATGTAGACTTATAACGGAGGAAATAAACAGCCATTCGAACGGGATGCAATGGCAAAAGCCATGAAAGACATTCGTCAGACCATCTTTGAAAGCCCCATAGGTGAAATTGATAGTCCGTGATTCTTCTAGTGTTGGAATTGAGGACATACTGATCATGCCTAGATATCGATATCCTTACAACAGATATGGGCCAGTTCGGTGAGCTTGATTGGGGAAAAACTTGTTCGGGCTCATTTGGACAATTGTAGGCTCTTATGCTGGGGCAGGATATCTTATCTCTGATATCAATGCAACCGGTCCTGTAAAAGAATATGGACGTTATCTCGATCTCGACCAGGCAGTAGCTAGGACTGTATGGACGCAAGGAGAGATTACATACCAGAGGTCAGTGCTACGTTTATTTATTTCGAAAATGAGCTGCTCCTTATTTTGACCAAAATAAGAACGCTGTTGTGCTCAAATCCGACCCGATCGTGTACCCAGCATATCAACGTGATGTCGACGTCCTCTACACCCTCCGCCCTTCCCAAGATATCGTTTTTCTTCTCTTCTGCCCTCCAAGATGGCCTTCCTGTGCCTAACATCACTTGCCTAAATCCAAGCACTCTACAAGTCCGTGGATATGTCGGGACTCCTAGTATGCTCTACGAAATTCTTTTACATGCAACCGCTCCAGGTGGAGATGTCAACTGCATCCAACTTCTTGATCTTGGTTCTCAACAGAATGCAACTCTCGAGATAACCGGGTCTGCAAAGGAAACATGGCTAACATGGGTTGGTGATACCAACTACAATCTCGATGCCGGTACTCCAGCTTCAAATTTCTCCTATCGGGGATCAGATCCGCATGATAATCTCGTATCTCTCCTGGCTAGGGCTACTTCTCCAAATTTAGCCTTCGAAAGCATCCTCAGGGAACATGTAAATGATTATAAAGCGGGACTCACACCTTTCTCCATTACCCTTGGCCAAAAAGCTCATCTTGATGTTCCCACTGATGTTTTGATGGACCGTTATCAGATTGATGCTTTGGGCAACGCTGATGGGAACTTGTTCATTGATTGGCTCGCATTCAATTTCGGACGTTATCTGCTCTTTAGTAGTGCAAGGGGCTTATTGCCTGCAAATTTACAGGGAAAGTGGGCCAAAGACCTTGAGAATCCGTGGTGGGGAAGTGCGTCTTTCTTGTTTTCTTATTCTTGAAGGCTGACCTTTTCGCCTGGGCTGAACAGGCTATGGTCTGTCGTTCTCTATTACACTCCTCAATGATACTGTTGATCTTGATTCCAATAGCCTTGGATATTAATATCCAGATGAACTATTGGATGGCGGAAATGACAAATATGGACGTAACTGCACCCTTGTTTACTTTTATTGAGGTGCGACGTCAGTTCCGTACTGTCGCGGATTTCCATATTGATTGATCTTTGACATTAGAAAGGGTGGGTGCCAAGGGGGACTTACACTGCAGAGGTATTGTACAACACTACCAGGGGATGGGTCATGCATAATTCGGTATGTACAACGTTAATATCATCGACTCGTTATTACAGTGGTGAAACACCGACGATCAGGCCAATGTGAATTCAATCAAGTCATTCGGTTCAATATTCACCTTGTTTTTAGATCTTTGGCCAATCTGGAATGATGGCTGGTGATCCAGGCTCCGCTGAGTGGGCCGATTATAGCGGTAGCCTCAGGCCTCAATCATCCTTCTGATATAATTTACTCACATCTCTGTTGCAGTTTCAAACGCTTGGATGGTGAGGTTGCTCGATCTTGACATTATTACGGCCCCTTAAAAGATTCAACTCAAGATGCTTCACATTTGGGATCACTTCGACTACACAAATGATGTGAAGTGGTGGCGATCAACAGGATGGCCGCTATTGAAAGTAAGTCGTCCTCGGCATCAGCTCTGTGTACCAGTTATCCTGAACCATGTTTAGGGAGCAACCTTATTCCACATGAATAACATCGTTGAAGATCTACATTTTAATGATTCCACATGGGTTGTCAATCCCTGCAATTCACCCGAGCAGTTACCCATCACCTTTGGTAGAACATCAATTTCCTTCTCAAAAGAAATAACTCAACAAACTAGGTTGTGCACATTCACAACAGTTGATCTGGCAAGCACTTACTGCCGTTGACAAGGGTTTTGCTACTTCTGGTGATACTGACACTGAGTTCCTCGAAAAAGTTCGCATTGCTCTTGCTAGGGTTGACAAAGGGATTCATATCGGATCATGGGGTCAACTCCAGGAGTGGAAAGTTGATAAAGATGATCCCTCAGACACTCATCGGCATCTTTCACATCTCGTTGGGCTCTTTCCAGGATCGGCCCTCGCATCCTATGACCCAATCATACAAGGACCAGTTTCTGTCAACGGATCCATGGTCAAGTATACCAAGGAACAAGTACTGGAAGCCGCCAAAATCAGTCTCATTCATAGAGGCAATGGGACTGCAGCTGATGCGGATTCTGGATGGGAGAAGGCATGGAGGGCGGCTTCATATGCGCAGCTGGGCGATTCTCGCAATTTTTATCATCTCCTTTCGGTTTGTCATGTCACAGTTCTCATCATGATTGTCAGACGCTGAACTAGACTTGAAGTACTGCATTAAGAGAAACTTTGCTGCCAACTTATTCTCGATATATGATCCCACGGATCCTGCTCCGGTTTTTCAAATTGATGCAAATCTTGCATACCCTGCAGCTGTGATGGTTTGTTGGACCATCAAAAGTTTATTTAGAGTCTGATCTGTGCCAATACAGAATGCCTTGCTGCAAGCACCCGACGTCCCGACTCTCGAAACTCCATTGAAGATTATACTACTCCCTGCACTCCCTTCCCAATGGCTAAAGGGTTCTATTCAAGGTGCTCGGCTTCGAGGAGGCATCATAGTTGATTTGTATTGGCAGGATTCAAAGCCCATGAAAGTTGTTCTCACTGTAGCTAACCATGGGAGGCCCAGAAAACTGGAGGTTTTGTATGCTGGGAAGGTGTTGGTCCGCTTGACGAGTGTTCCTGGATTAAATCAGATAATCACCAATTTTCAGCTATAGTGATGTAATGAAACAATCCGACTGCAACGAGTAGTGTGAGTGTAGTGTGAGCGTGGATTTGTTGCCATCATAATTTGTATGTATTATTTGGAGCATCAAGATCCATGAAGCGGCAACATGGCCACATCCCAAGAGCTCTTTTTCGATCTAGTAAGATCGGACGAACTCCTTGATGCCTACGCAATTGAACTAGAAGGTCGTCTACCATTGTACATTATCATGAGTTCTTGTCCCACTCATGATTTCGGTACAGGATTCCCTCCCGATGAAGCCGCTAGTCTAGAAAAATTCAAGTATGTTTGGGTGGCGGGGATATATCTAGTCATTTCTGAGCCATCACACGGATAGGTTTCGTCAACAACAGGCCCCTGACTTATTCCTCGGTGTATTCATTCCACAAGATAACGGAAAACGAAAGATTATTGGATATATTTGTTCAACACTCTCTCCCTCTACGAGCCTCACACATGATTCCATGTCGACGCATGTTGCGGGCTCGTCCACAGTTTGTATCCATTCAATTTGTGTTGAGAAACCGTGGAGAAATATGAAAGTCGCGACACAACTTTTGAGAGAGTACCTCTTGCGGTTGCGTTCGAGAGCTGAAGCAGGTTCAGTGCCGTATGAGCGAGTAGTGTTAATTTCACATGAAAAGCTCATACCTTTCTACGAAAATGCTGGATTTACTAATTTGGGAACGAGCGGAGTTGTATATGGATCTTTGCCGTGGTATGAACTGCGAACAGAATTGAAGAACATGACTGAAGCATCGGGATTCACCGATCATGATGCAGGTTCAACACCTTTTTCTCCTACTGCTAGTGTGTCGCAAACCCACCAGCAAGTTCCTAAAGGTGTTTGGGATGCCCTACTACACAAATCATCGTCAAGTAGGACGGGGCGGCTGTTATCGTCGTTTGATTCGATAGGATTCGTCACTGCGAAGACGGTCGCCGGAGATATGGTGAACAAATTTGATCTGCTTTGTCCACGGGAAGGCTGTGGAAGTATAATACTCAAGGAAGGGGTAGGAAAATTGGTTGAACGGGCGAGTGAACAGGTCAGAATCTCCTGGACAAATAGAAATAGTACTGACTGAAGGATATACCAGCTTCAGCCCTCCGAAGTGCCTGTCAGTCCTTTGCTCCCACCACTTCCTCCTCCTGGTCAAACTACTTCATGGTGGTTAATCACACCTTCTCCCATGGCCTTCGAAAATATTAGCTTTTCAAAATCTATCGGTGAGAAAGGTCAGAGTCAGAACTTCGTACCAACTACGGTTATTTACAGAAATCATAGGTTCAAGAAGAAAACTACTGGGTTGTGCAGAATGTGAAATAGGTCCTCTCGGATGGAACGAGGAAGGAGAAAAGGAGTTTTGGCTTGCATGCTCCCGAGTCACTTATCGCATCTAACATGGGTGTTTTGTGGTGTCAATACAATCATCATTCAAATTCCTCCTCGTCTGCATTCATAAGTCTAGGTGAATTGCAATTCCTGGTAGTTAAATGTCTGTCGTGTCAGCTACTGATATGTTCAGTTCAAGTCATCTGTTATTTAAGGCTGAGTGTTTTGGTCTTTCATCGCAATGGCGAGACTAAGACGACGTTATTGCAGTCATGCCACCAGCCTGTCAGGTCGTGGTTAGGTTCACCGTCAAATCTACGGAAACTAGCTTGTTGCTTGTAGTTAAGTAACGTTGATCAGGCATATCTGGTTCCCATCAATCTTATCTTTTATCGCGGTCTTCAGTCTTGGTTGTGAACCATCGGTTGAAACGGTATTCTTTACTAAGTTATCGGTAGTATTCGAGATAGCATCTGTAGCAACGGAGAAGCTCCTGTTGTGGCGGTGCAGAAATTGTGACATGTAATGCTGATGCTTAACAAAGACCCCGCGAAGGAATAAGCAACCGAGTCTAGTAAATTAGAGTATCGCCTACTCTGAAAGCCTGTACATCTTAAGATATGCTACTCAAAGTACGGACAACATACTTGACTCATATGGTCTTGGACTGCGCACGTTATGTTTTTTGTCCAGTATCGTATCCTGACCCAACCAATTTCCAGCCAGCATGATTGTCTTCTTCGCTACGCAACGGGTAAGGTTGCATGTATACCTTGATAATTGCCTGTGAGTCAATTGATCATCTTATTTCTAGGATAATATTCAGTGCTGGGCGTTCTCTGCACACACAAGAACGACTTTGAGAACGAGAACTGAGCAACATTATCATCCGCCCTGTGGGCAAAGGTCATTCATTATGCCGTGAGACTCTATTCAAGATAAAAAAAGTTTGCCACCCGTGGGATGGCTGAATTCCTTATTACTTGATACGGATAATGAATTTATGCATCTATAGCATTAGCTATGTCATAATAAAATTGGGAATAAATCGAACTGCATGTTCAACTATTGACCCAGTGATAGTGCTTCCTTATAATAAATACAGTAGCTCATGAAAAATCCATTGCGACTTTTTCGAGTTCAAATTTCGAGAAATTTTCATTAATAGCAATACAAAAAAATTACATAGTTGTTTTTATTCTAGAAATGAGCATCTGGAATGAATACATAATTCATTAAAAGGATTTATGAATATATATATAAAGATAATAACAGCCAGCTGTCACCAATTTACCATCGAATCGCTTCAATTATAATTTTCCTGAACGATTTGAAACTGTTCATCAATCGCCACCATCTGCTGAGTACTACTTTGCCCTCGCGCCCAGACTTGAGAGAGGCACTGGGTTGCTCATGCTTTTGCAATACTCTGGTGATGCTCTCTTTACTCACAAATTCGGATGTTTCGGTTGAAGGTTGTACACCAAGCATCTTCCAGTATACTGGAGAAACAATGTCGACACCGTCAGTCTTCCACCATCTACGACCAGTACCCTCTTGATTTAAGGGCTCTTCATCGTACAAACCACCCTTGGGACCCCAGTAGTCAATCAAAGTTGGTACATCCATCATATCTCTAATCTGCCGAGTCAAGCCTGTGACGATAGACTCAGAAAATTCAGGATGACCCTGAAGAGTCAAGATATGAATGTTTTGGGGTGTCCTGCTGACATCTCCCGAAGAAGGGTAGAATTTTATGAACCCTTGGCTGTCGATGGCACTAGAGCAACCAACAAGATAGAGATCGCCTAGTACGAGCTGTCTGAAGAGCGACTGCAACGGGACAATGTCAGTATGGATTTCCTGCACAGTCTATAAAAGACACAAAGGGAAGAAGAATCATTCAGTTCTAAATCCAAAAAGAAAATCTTTAGCTTAACTAATTGGTCCACTCCAAAAATCGATCTACCCATGTCACTGAGATTCACCAATGTCGGGCCGATTTCAAAATGTGGAGTTCGTATGCTATCACCACCAAGTGCACGACAGATAATCTGATGCCCGAAGCAGATGCCTGGTATATGACCGTCTGTGAGTCAAAGGGCCCAAGCTCCTCTCAGTGAGAACGCACCGACTAGCTTGATCCTGGGATGGTTTTCAATCAGATTCCTGATAAAAGGAACTAGCTTCTTGATCCATGGGACATTATCGTCGTATGCTGAATCCACTATACATCAGGGAGGGATCAATCTCAGGTTTCACCCAGGAGGAAAGCTCTTACGTGAACCAGTAACCATGAAGAGATCGAACTCGTCGAAGCGTCTTTCATTCGGAAACTCCATGTTCCGGACATGAAAGCCTTCGATAACTACCTTGGTATTACAATTGGAGGGGGGCATTGTGCTTTTCAAATAATTGCTATAGACATCATAATAATCTCCATGAGCTTGGACAACGGCTCCTTGAAAAAAGCCACAAATCAAGAGTCCGATTCGGATGATACGACATGGAGCCATGGAATGTTCCCAAAGTGAAAGAACTCGCACAAGCCTACAAAGAGAAGAAAAGAAAATGCAGAAGAGATCGACGTTGAGTTCGTCTCGACGAGTTATATGGATTATGATTTCAGTGTGGGGCTCCTCCATTTTGTAGTTGCTCCGGTGGTCGGATCTGAGGTCAATCGCAACGAGCGTTGATTTTTAATGAAATCTATTTCGATGATTCATCTTCTACAGACGCATCAGTTAGGATACACAGATGTTTGAATCAAGCCCTACATAGGCCACTCGCTGTGAAGGGTGCAGGATTCGAATCTCTTCCGTCCTTTTGGTAGTTACCGGCATGCAACTAGAGATTAGAACACAGCTTCATGCCGATCTAATTTTGAGTCTACAGATCGTTCAATAAATAAATTGCGGAAATGCTGCGCGCTCAGAAAAGTGAGGAGAATAATAGATTCTACTTTTACCAACCGCCGCATGTCCGCTTTTGAGCCATCAAGCAAACTTTGGACAACAATAAATCGGAACTCAACGACTTAGTCTCTACATTTCTCCTTGAGATGACAATTACGTGAGAATTCACTCACTCACTGCATAGCTGATGCCGAGAATTGGTACGAACGATTGACTCATAGTCAAGGGCTGTAGCGATAAGAAACATCGCTACCATGGAACACGGAAGTGGGACAAAAGGTAGCAACGTGAGCATTGAGTTTCAAGGGCTGAAACAAGTATCATCATCATCCTACTACGACGAGTGTTGAAATGCAGATATGCAATGGATATAGACCGATGAGAGTTGAGAGTTGGAAGCAATTGTGGTGCTAATAGTCAACTCGATGCTTTTCATACGTCAAGCTCACTGTCTGACCGGCGATGTGACGTTCTCCAGGCTGAATTTGGTCTCTTTCTTTCGGAGTTGTTGTTGCATTTCACTCCGGAGTATTCGGCGTAATGACATCAATAGAATACATACATACACGCAAACACAACGCAAACACAACGCCTGGACACAACTTTTTTTTTTAAAAAAAAAATCTATCTTCGCCTAAACCTCACTCTCGCTCTCATCGGTGTTATCGTCGCCAAAAGTTTCCATCTCATCAAAATCCTCTCTTGCTCATTCACACTCAACCCTAAAACATCCACCGGAAGCAGAATCTCATATCTTCGCACAACACTGGCGAGAAGACAGATACTCTCCGTCATCGCAAATCGTTGGCCAATACAGGCCCTCGCACCAGCAGAAAATGCAAAGACTAACACACACACACACCACAGTAGATTTAATTTTAGCAGTTTATAAGAGATAATGAACGAGCACGTACATGCATCGCGTGGCCATTTGTAGGTATCCGTGTCTATGAATCGTTCAGGTTTGAATTCATCGACATCATCGCCCCAATGTATCGCTGATGAGAAAAAGAAGACATTGTTAAAAAAAAATAGCCGTGTAGGGAATCCCACTCACGATTCATATGCACACCCATAATATCCAACACACATATCCCCCCTTTCTGAATCGGCACCACAACACTTCGGACGTCTGAAACCCGTCCATCCGCCAAAGTCGAGAATCGTTTCGCTTCGAGGACCGTGCCCTTTTGTACCAGCTTTGTAAGGCGCACAACGGGTGGACAAAGTCGGAGTGTTTCATGGATGACTGCAGAGGTGAATTCCTGTTTGGCAAAATAGAGGTCTCGACTTGAGAAAAAAAAAAAGCCTACAAAAAAAAAAGCCTTACAAGCTGGGGTATATTGTCTTTGTATCCCTATTATTGCAAAGAAAAAGTTTCGTCACGAGCTGTGAACGAATTGAGCACTCACATTGGGAGGAGACACAGTGGGAACACCATCGGGATAAATTCGCAGAGACTCTTCAAAAACGCGTTGTTGGCACTGAGGATAAAGAGCGAGATAAACAAACGCAAAACAAAGCATATGCGCCGACGTTTCTGTTGGGACCTTGAGTCGAAACCATTCTTGTTGTTCTTGTCTGTTGCTTACCGTGACCAGCAAGGAAGAACATCTACTTTCAAATCTCTCTTAGCAAAGAGTTTTCTCAATTTTTTTGGGACAGCACGCACAAACATGTTTGATAAAAGTTCTTCATCTGTTAGACTCCTGTGGCCCACTTGACCATCCTTCTCGAATGACATATTGGCCTGGACCATATTCTTGAGCAACGCACCCTGGACATGATGGTCGTCGATCTTGGTGCCCAGATCGAACGGATCTCTAGCTTGCGATACGAGCTCTATCATATGTCCTCGCAATTGCTCAAACGCATCTCTCATTCTCAACAAAGATGGCCCAAGAAGGGGCACAGACGCACCGTCCTCTACCACTGCTTTCCATAAACGCTTGGGTGCCAGAGCGCGAGGTGGGATCAGGCCGGTGGCATCCATGATGGCTCGACTGAGATGAACTTTATGGCCAGGAGGTGGGACACTGTTATTTTCTTCTGTCCAGGTAGAGCGTCGTCCGAATCCTGCTGATGCAATAAGTAGCAGAGTGACTCGTGTCAAGTCGGGACAGAGATCGATGTTTGTGGTAGGCGATCCTTGCGTGTCAGCTGCTTTATTATCGATTTCGATGAACCATTCGTTGACGATTCGGACGGTCTCTTGCCAGACGAATGCGTTGTTCGCCTCGTTGAACGCTGTTTTTGTGATGGCTCGGTGTCTTTTCCATTCGGTGCCTTCTAGACCGACCATGTTGGGACCATACATAGTGAGAACTTGGTACTGGGAGGGGAGGGATGAGGGATTTCATATCGCAGACAAGGTGGCCATACACACCGCTTCTACATCTTTGAGAAAGGTGGACTTGTCGGAACAGATAGTGTTGATGGCGTCTGCATCGGCAAACCAGTAGGTTGGAGTGGCGTCCCAAAACATTGTTGAAGTGAGGCACGAGCTTTCGTATTTCTTGTACACTAGGGTTGTCAGAAAGGTGAACCCACGGGAAAGGAATATGTACAGGAGAATCGAGCGTATATCCAACCGATCTGGCCTTTGAGTGGATAGAGCTGTCCGAGTATGAACGATGAAGCTCGGAAGGGATGCAAGAGGATCAAGGCACGGCCTGGTACAGATGACCTGTGCAACAAAGATATGGAAAAGGAGTTGAGAGTGTGGTTAGGACGTACGGGAGAAGGTGAGCCACTCTTTTAGCCTTGAACCATTTATGCAAAAGTAGTGCTATTCCTAACAGTTGAGCGATAAGAATCATAACTAAGATGTGTTTCCCACGCAATGGCGTCTTTCAGCATCGAGGAGTGGGAGGCAAAGGCGCCGCTCAGCGACCGCGAGCTCGCAAGCATCGACGCGCTCGCTGCCGCCAACAGCGTCCCTGCCGTCGTGCTCGCTGCCCAGCACGTCGTCGCCCGTCCGCCATCTCCCCCCGGCTCTCCCTCGCGGCCAGCCACCCCCCACGCTCTCCATCCAAAGGCACCCGTCCAGACCCCAGAGCAGTTCTACGACTGGTCCACGCTGATAGAGAGATCTGCCACCCACAGCCAGGACGCGCACTTCCATGCCCATCTCGCTTCCCTCACCGCCCATCTCAGCACCTGCGAGCGTCTCTCAACCCGCATCACCGAGCTGGACCACACCCTCGCACACATGTACCAAGAGTGGTGGAGAGTCGAAGAAAACAGTCGCATCGTCAAACAGGGATGCCAGCGTCTCGTCCAGGAAAGGGTCAGTCCCTCACCACACACGCCCTCTCGTCCCTTACCCATCATCAGGACCACCTCCTCCAAGCCGTCCAAGACATCACCGAACACCTCGCCTACTTTCAAGAGCTCGACCAGGCGACCAGAATCCTCAACCATCCCGGCCAGTCCCTCATCTTCCAGCCCGACTTTCTGTACATGGTCGAGCGAGTCCATGTCTGCATTGCCTTTATGAAAAATCACGTACGCCTCTCTCTCCCTCTCTCATGTGGATACCAATAGCAACCTGTACAGAGGAGTTATCGCGAAGCTGACCTCTATCTGCTCCGATTCCAACAATGTATGACCCGCGCCATGACCTTGATCAAAATGTCCTTTGTAGGCTCCCTCCGAGCCCTCACCGCCGACATCTCCAAGAGGATGTCAGAAAAGGTACATCTCCATTTCAACACGAGCTTTCTGAAATTCAACGAATCCCTAGGACGTTTCCCAAACAGCTCAACACCACCTTTTATACACGCGTTTCCAGTCTGTCGCTCCCAAAATCCACCCTCTTTTGTGCGAGCTCGAACGACGGGCATCCACCTATCCGGATGATCTCTCGGCCCTCTTGAGTGAATGCTACACCGCCTATTTCAGTGCCCGCAGAAGCCTGTTGGCTGGCTGGATACAAGCAGAGATCAAAAGTCTAGACGTTGTGCGCAGTGAACTGGTAGAGCTGGTAAGTCTGACCCTTTGGGTATCGTCTGCTGTTCACGTATTGATTAGACTCGAGCGGGATGTAGCTTCCTCAAACAACTATGTACAGATGAATTCAATTTATATCGATCCTTCTTCAGTACGGCTGAAGAAGAACTCTAGTAAGCACCCAAAAAAACTGAGAGAGAGGTTAACGTCGCCTATCTATCTAGTCAGTACCTTGAAAAGCTCTGCGACGTCCTTTACGATGATCTCCGCCCTCGTATTCTGCATGAGCCGCGCCTGACGGCACTCTGCCAAGTCTGCACTGTCCTTCAAGCCCTCATGGTCCTCGACTCATCAGCCGCATTCACCCGCTCGTCGTCTACTAGTCCAAGTGATTCCGACAACGACGACGACAAAAGCGAACATGATACAAGTGATGAGCTGACGGTTGACTTGGACTCTGCGCGACATCCTCCTCTTTTGTCGAGAAGAGGCAAAGGTAACAAGCTGCATATCAGTAGACTGTTGCAGATGGTGTTACAAGATGCTCAGACACGACTGTTTTTCAAAGCTCAGGCGATGATTCAGAGTGAAGTTGGGTATTATGTGCCTAGATTGGAGGATTTGAGGTGGCCTGAATTGTTGATGGGTGCGAAAAAAAAAAAAACTCGATTTCATTCTCATGATCATGATCAGAGATAGGTCAAAGCGAGTCGGGTGGAAGCAAGACGCCGTTTGATGTCACCACCCTCGACGACGACGATGAAGAAAAGAAACCGAGTGGAGTCAAAAGTAGCGCGACGTTTGATGGTAGATTGGACAACAACAAGGGTAGTTTGAGTTTGTGGTTGAAGGAGGGAGAGGGTTGGTATCCTACTCTGAAAAAGACGATATGGATACTTGAGCAGTTGCGGGGTTTTGTTCAGGTTTGGTTTTTTTTTTAAATCCTCCTTTATGCTCATGAACTAACTCGGTGCGTTCTTCCACAACCAAAAGCCTGTGATATTCCGAGATATGGCACAAGAAGCGCTTGAGTTGTGTTATCGATCGCTCGTGACGGCGAGTGAGAGTATTAAAGCGCGTCAACAAGGATGGCCTTTTGGTGTGTTTTTGTTGGATGGCGAGTTGTTTTTGGTGAGGCATTTGTGGGTGTTGAAGGAGGTGGTGGTGGTGGGTTTTGAGTTGGGTGGTGGTTATGGTGTGGAATTGAGGGAGAATGCGGCTTTGGTGAGAGATGAGAGTATGACAGGTGTGTTGTCTCTCTCTCTGTGTGTATCCGAGTTGTTTTACACGTTTGCTGGTGTTTAGATACGCTAGCTAACCTCTTGAGTCGTACCTCTGGGTTGTTGTTACCTTTGCCCCAAGGTTTTTTTAGCACGCTCAGTGTAGGTGTGGGTGAGCAAGGAGAACGAGGTGAGCTACGATATGTATGTTTTTTGTTGTTGTCCTTTTTTTTCTTTTTTGTTTTATTCGAATGAACTGATGATATTTTCTTTTGATGATTGATGTAGACTATCGATCAAGTCTTTCGTAAAACATGCGAAAATGTGATTGATGAGTGTGTCCATGTGGTTTGTCGAGTACTTTTACCGTGGGTTTCTTTGCCTTGTTCCTCGACGACGACAACGACCACGGGGACGACAGGGCCATCATTGTCAGGTAATGCTGGCTCTGGCTCTGGCTCTGGCTCTGGACAACTCTTGTCCGTTCCACGTCTACCACCTCGACAGACAGACACTCTTTTTCACGAGTCGTGTCGTCGTGAGTTTCGGGAGGTGCTTGTCAAAATGAAGTTGTACCTCGATTTTTCGGGAGGAGAGGGGGTGGGTGGTGGTGGTAGGGGAAGGATGATGGGTGTTTTGGTGCGTCGTGTTAGGGAGAGGGTTGTTGAGGGTTATAGAGGGTTTTTGGATGTTGTTTTGCATGGGGAGGAGGAGGAGGAGGAGGGCATGTTTATGGGTGTTGGTGTGCTTGGGAGGATGTTGGATGAGGTTATTGAGGATGTTGGAGTTGTTTATTCTTGAGCTTGTGGCGGTAGTAAAGAAGGAAGATTGGTTTTATTTATGGCTTGATAACAGTATTGAACTCAAAAAGGGCCCTGATGAAGAAAAGAGAGATGGTCAATGAAGATGTAATAACAGTCTTGAGGTGCTTTGACTCTAATTACCTAGAGTAGAGTCACCTGCGTCTCTTGGCATCGCGACTTGCGTATTGTGGAATAGGAAGATGCTTATTACAAAAAGACTGCACTATCATTTATATAGGCATCCTCAAAAAGTGAGGTATAGTTATTAATACATATCATTGCACAACAAGAACCTATTTTGAAAAAAAACCTCTATGCCAACACTGGGTTGTTTTCAGCGAAATATTCATGAGAATCGGCGTTATCGGCCGCTTGGTCCGGGGTATTGGTAGCGAGGTGTTTGCAGCCGGCTTGACCATAGACGTGATCGTCTGTTCCGCCGTTTGTGATAAAGTGGGATGCTTCGTGGACCAGTGTTCCACCCTTTGTTTGTTGTGATGATGATGATGATGATGATGATGGTGGTGATAAGTAAATCTATCTGCGGACACGACGCTTTTGACGCGCTTACCTTGGAGTCGGTTCCAGTAGGTGGTGCTTTCCAAAATGCACCGCACAGGTAAATAGTACCGAACCTAAATAGATTAAAATCAAATAAAATACCAGAAAATTTTCAGGGTTCTCATTCCCGGTAAAAAAACTGAACGTACTGATCCGGGTATACATAAGCGTAAGTACCAGAATCGGTACAGGTACAATCATATCTGAATCCAGCGAAATCGTTCGAAGCGATATTTGAAAAGTGGGATTGGACCGTCTTGTGGCGGGTTTGGAACCAAGGTCCAAACCATGTGGTATAACGGGTTGTCGAGGATGTGTGGGCGGCGAGGTAATCGCTGGCGTTACTGGTATAGGCTTTCGCTGCTGAAACAGCGGAAACGAGGGTGGTTTGTTGTACGGTGGTACATCCATTATAGGTCGCACGCTTCCCGATGATGAGGGATCGAGAGATTGCTGTAAGCTTTCCAGAAATGTTTGCGGTGTGTGTAATGACTTTAGGATTCAGAGTCGTTATTTTTCCCGATTCGTCAGAGTTGTCAACCACATAGAACGGTTTGCGAGGCTCGAAAGAGTAAGAACCTTTACCGCACTTTGTGAAATTGTACATTGTCGACACTAACAACATGGTTCAGAAACTCCCCATTAACGAAGAAAATAGTCACTCACAATCATGGTCAACACGGATCGATTCACCGGGCGCAAGGACCGTATAGGCTTTCTGTATGGCAGCAACCCCGGGAACGTATTTGACTTTAACGCCAGTGAAAATAGGGGCGACGTCTGATAACCCGTTAGTGATCCTGAATGTATCGGCCGGTATCGTCGATAGGGGACTCGATGGATCATTCAGCAGCTTCAAGGTCTCATTACCAGTATTCGTCACGATGGTAGTCACTCTGAGGTCTTGGACAGTGTCGACTGATTTGGGACCTGCATGACTGGTGAAATGTGATCTGGGAATGTTTGAACTAGACCTTACCGGTGACCTTGAGCGATATACTCTTGGTCCCATTGACAGCAACAGCAGATGCGATAAGAGCAAGCAGGACAGAGCGAACGCTGGTAGACATCTTGAGTTGAAATGGAACCAGCCCAAGGAGACCACAGACGTTATATAGTCATTACCACCACGAATACAGGTAGTGGGACCATGTGCTCGCTTTCAAGTGACCGAGCCGGGAGCGGGGTGCCAACGAGGACACGAAGAACTTGTGTGAACGAGAGCAATTCCCTTTGATCAGCGATATGCATATCGAGAATGATCGAAGCCGGTTAGGAAGGCGTTTCTTCTATCAGCGATCCTCGTACCATCTAGGAGAAACCAATCCAAGAGAGAGAGGAAATCCGCGAACCATACAAGGAAAGGAGAATCTTGACAACGCGAGACCTGAGGTTGATTTGAAGATTTGAGCTGAAGAAACAATGATTCGAGAAATGCACTTGCTAGGGGAAAAAAAAAAAAGAAAAAGAGAGTAACTTCTGTTGCATTCTTTTGTCATTTCAGGAACCTGTGGAAATTTCGAGCTTCAATGAAACATGATTTCTTCAGTGATAGAGAACAGTTTGGTCTTGATGCATGACCCTAAGAACAAATCTGTCAGCTCCGGGCGGAAACTTGCAGACGGTGACTAACAAAATTCAGAAAGTAATCAGTGAACAGCAAAAATCCGCTGACAATTACACGTTGAGGTATAGCTGATACTGTTCTATTTCTTCAGATCAGAGTGTAGCAGAAGATATTCATCATGATTTGTATGATTGAGCACATTTGGTCAGTTTTTATAACAATGTTCTATGGCGCCTCAATGGTGGATGTCGTACTCTGACAAGATGCCACTTAAAGATGCGAAGACCAAGACGTGATGGATCAAGACATGCCAGAGAAATTAATCTTCGATCAATACAGTGAGTTCATTTCTCCAGTCCGTCGGGTAGGTGATCGCCGTTGAAATGGTGCATTGCTCCCTTTGCCATATATATGACTGATCACACGGTTCGTCACACCGCATGCATTTAGATCAAACTTAAGCGCTACATTCCACTTCGTTTCAAGTGGCCTGATATCATCTAGCCTCATTCTATAGTCAGGCTTCCACCTGGATCGTACCCCCATTTGTGATTCATCTCTAACTGCGACATCCGAAAGCGATTGATACTTCTGTCGATACCTGAGTATTCACAAAAGCATGCCGAGTTCACTTACCCCGCATGCATTGAGAACATACTTTTTATCCTGGTAGGCTGGTACACTTTATTTATCGCTCTCCGAAGTAGTTAGAAAAAACAATTTTTTCTAATTCTAGAATGGAGGCGCGTAGGTTGGAAATTTACCTGAATAGGTGACAACCCGCTTGGCTGAAGATCCTAAACCATTTTCTCATTCTCTCATTCTGATGAAGCCTTGAGTCTCAGCTAGGTCATCTTAAGGTCAGTTGGCAATGCCAGTGGGCAGACTAATCCTTTTTTGCATTCCCAGACCTTTGAGGTCAAATAATAAGTTCTAATATTTATAATGCCCTATCCAATTTGTATCTTAGCAAAGCGCATTCATTTAATTCTGAATTTGAGAACATGTTCAACCCTTGACCCAAAGGTAAGGATAGAGTCGAGGGTAGACTTGAGCTACCCTCAACTCACCTGCTCCTACTCTTGTTGATACCCTGAGGGTATCCCTGCGGATCACTAACTATGACAAGTTTAACATGGGTCTACACTGCCCTGAAGACCATAACCCAACCATGAAGGACAGTCTCCCACAAGGACAGTATTTGATAATCCAGGAAATCCCTTACTTTCTGTAAATCTACCAGGCATTCATTTACCTCAGTGACTTCTGACTTCCTACCATAAAAGTAGACTCCTCTCCGTCTCAGTACTATGACTGAATTGTTGCAGAATATGAATTCAACTTTAGGCTGATTTTTCTGTAACATTTATCAAAGATATTGGTCACAATTTCCTTAGTAAGTGAGGCAGACATTACAATTCTTGTCTTGTATAACAGAATCTTTTAAGAATGGCAACCTATGCCAAAGGTGGGTTGTTTTCAGCAAAATACTCATGGGAATCGGCGTTTTTGACTGCTTGATCCGGGTTCCTGATAGCGAGATTCTTGCAGCCAGCTTGACCATACACGAGATCATCTGTTCCGCCGTTTATTTTGAAGTGGGATGCTTCGTGGACAAGCGTTCCACCCTTTGGTATTCATCATCATAAGTAAATCTGCAAACAGAACCTCTTCAACTCACCTGAGAGTCAGTTCCGGTAACCGATGCTCTCCAGAACGCACCACAAAGATAAATAATACCGAACCTTATACACTGGATAAGGATCAAGTTCAGGTTCATCGGTATCCGACGTACTGATCCGGGTATACGTAGGCAAAGACACCAGAATCTGTACAGGTGCAGTCAAATCTGAACCTAGAGAAATTGTTTGAGGCAACATTCGAGAAGTGGGATTGCGCAGTCTCGTGGCGAGATTGGACGTAGGTTCCAAACCATGTTTTGTAACGTGTTGTCGAGGATGAATGGGCCGCGAGGTAGTCTCTGGCATTACTAGCATAAGATTTCGCTTGAGTAACAGCAGAGTCAAGGGTGGTTTGCTGTTTGGAAGAACATCCATTGTAAGTTGCACGCTTCTTGACAAGAGATCGAGATATCGCAAGCTTTCCAGAAACTTCCGCAGTGTGTGCAACAACTTCAGGATTTATGGTCGTTATCGTGTGCAAGTCATCAGAGTTATTAACCACATAGAACGGCTTTCGAGGCTCGAAAGAGTAAGAACCTTCCCCGCACTCTGTGAAGTTGTACATTGTCGACACTACAATATTGTTCAGCAACTCCACGTTAACAAAGAAAAATTTACTCACAATCATGGTCAACACTGATAGATTCACCGGGCGCAAGAACCGTATAGGCTTTCTGCATGGCAGCAACCCCGGGAACATATTTCACCTTGATACCAGTGAAAATAGGAGTGGTATCTGAAGACCCGCCAATGATCCTGAATGTATCGGCCGGCATCGTCGACAGGCAACTCGACGGGTCATTAAGCAATTTCAAGGTCTCGTTACCGGTATTAGTGGCAACGGTAGTCAGCTTGAGGACTTGGACAGTGTTGACTGATTCGGGACCTGCATAGCTAGTTCGAACCATTATCTGAGAATGTTTGGACTAGAGCTTACCGGTAACCTTGAGCAATATACTCTGTGTGGCATTGACAACGATAGCAGATAAAATCAGAGCGAGTAAGACAGAGCGAACACTAGGAATAGACATCTTGAGTTCGATGGAACTAGCTTAAGGAGACCGCAGATATTTTATGGCCACTGTCACCACGGATACGGGTAGGGGACCATGTGTTTGCTTTTCAAGTGACCGAGCCAGAACATGAACCAGCCCAAGAGGGAACCCGCGAACCATACAAGGAGAATCTAGAACGCAATACCCGAGGTTGATCTGAGCGAAGTGACGTGATCCAAAACACACTCCTTGGAAAAGAAGAAACTTCTGGGATATTCTTTCCTCTGGAAAGGAAAAATTCTGCCTGTTCGGGAGCCCAAATTCTGAAATCTTCATTGAAATCTGAAACAAGGGTTTCTCAACAGTGGAGAATAGCAGAATTTCGAAGCACTGATTGACACAAAGACGCAGGGAGAAGTTTTAAGCTCTGGTAGAAATCATTTGCAGACTGTTTGAGCTAATACAGATGAGGGTAGGTCGACTCTTCTGAAGATCGGGGGAAGCAATCACGGTAGAAAATACATGTCCAAGGTCCGGCGAATAAGATTCTGATCAAAGTGATGCAAGTGGATACTTGTTTTTGGTTGCTTTCCTGGAGGTATTCGGAAGGATTTGTCTTCATTTAGTGTACCCAATCAACGGCTCGCTGGAACCAGACCATCAAGATGTTGTAACTACTCCAAACGTAATGTCCATGGTGAAGGTATCAGTTTCCTTACACACAAGCGTTCAAGGTCAAAAAGTTCGAAATAAAGATACATACAAGAGTATTAAAAATACAGTTTTATTTTTGACATGGTAATATCTACACTCTATTGAATTATTTCATTAGCATCCATGTACAAGTCAAGTTAACATGAGATAAACATGATTACATGATAAATTATCAGTTGACTTTGTCAATTGATATTACAATAAATCAGAGATCAGTCTTCCGCCCCTAGGTCAGGAATATACATACATACAGTCATGAGCACATACATATATCGTTTTATCAATAAATCAGGAATCCACCCAAGTCGTTTCACTGGTCAAACTATCCATTCCCAAATCCTATAAGAGCAGAAGTGTCACGAGGGCTGTATAAAACCCAACTGGTCAATCATTGTCTTCTTCTTCAAGCTCTCCTATACTTCCAAGGAAGCCAACACTCGCATTGATACCAGCAGTGCCAATCCCAATCCCACCACCACCTTCATTATGCGCTTGCAGTTCAACAGCATCCAAATCCCTTTCTAGATCCAAGTCATACTCCACATCAACCATCTCTACATCAGTATCGTTGCGACCCTCTGTTTCCTTTAAAAGGGTCCTCAACTTGCTCATTCCCTTCCTCAGCCGTCCAATCTCCTCGTCTCTTCTCTCGATACGCGACTTTAGTACTCTAATGTATTCGTTCCCACATATCAGGAGCTGCAGCTTACTGACACCCTTATTCGGGCCTTCACTACCGGCCTTAGGAGGGCCCCTAGGCGGAAGGGAGCCCGGCAGTCCGGACGCTGAGCGTGGAGGCCATGCACCGGGAATTCCGGGAATGATGCCTCCAGAACCAAATTCATCCATCTCAGAAGGAAGAGGGATTGGAGGAAGTAAAGTACGAAGATCGTCAAAGGTGGTTTTGAGGGAATCTCGACGTTTTTGTTCCGCAGCTTTGTGTGATGTCTTACGTGGTGGTTGCTGATTTTGGGAGTCTATGCGACTCAAAGTAGGTACATCGTGGGCAGTCAAATCAGAGGGGTGGGCTAGCGAGTCTCAATCAATCAGAAAAAACGGATAGGAAACGTAAAAGAGGACATACCTGGTAGGATGGTTTTAAGAGTTGGACTTATGCTAGAGTTCCCTCCTGCAGTGGCTCTCCTTGGTCGGCTTACTGCGATGCTCGTCGGATTCCCAGTCTGGCTCCCTCTACGCTTCCCACTGGCCTCCTTTTCTTTGTCTGCTGCCTTCTCTGCATTCCTATGCCGTCCATCAGATGACTGCTGAGATAATTGTAATTGTACTGTCTGGGAATGCCTAGGCTTCTTCCTGGCGATGGTTGTATGAGTACACTCTGAGTCCATTAGGCCTGAGACTTCCGTGTGTTTTCCGTTCTTCGTTTTGATTGTAGGGTGCACTATCAGTTCTTTCAATTCATCTTGTCTTTGCGGGATAAGGTATTGATTCTTCTCGGAACTGGCCACAAGGGTTTGTTGTACCGCGCCTGCTCCTGTCGAATTCCCGATGGCGTGACCAAGGTTCATAATGCTTGCAGGCGTAGCAGGCATCAAAGGCCCTCTGTGAATCCCGGTAAAATTCGTTTCACCTAGAAAATTTGGATTTGAGCCAAGGCTCGATCCCGAACCAGAAAAAGTCGTAGGACGAAGTCCCACATCCGCAGAGGATTGGGAGTGGGACCTATGATTGGTAGGGCCGAACCAAGGACTCGCAATCGGAGACAGATTTAACTCTCCGGAAGGAACCACAGAAACATTTGAAAGGGTACTGGAGTGAGGCCGATCATCGCCTCTGAAAACAGGGCTTGTGGGATGAGAGCTAAGGGTTGATTGTATTTGAAAAGCCATTTGCGGCGGAGCGCTGTTATAGTGTTGCGGCTGGTTTTGGGAGTCTGTTGATTGGTGAGATTGCGAAAAGGAATGATCATTGGACTTGGAGGATTGGGAGGATACAGGGGAGTCGATGAAAGAATTTGTGTTAAGAATCATGGGTGAAACGAAATCCATAGCACTGTCTCGTGCCCGTAGCTCAGATGAAGGGCCTTAGGTTGACTTAGAATACATGATTCAACTTGAAGGGTACTACGCACCTGGGGTAGGAAGGCCAACATAGGATGACACGACATCAGTCTGGGAAGAGTCTTTGACGGGGGACATAGACAACGTATTGGAGAGGACACCTGATTGACTTGGAGAAGTGGGAAGGAAGGAGGATTGTCCGGAGATTAATGCGATCTAGCCATTCCAAGTGAGCATCATACTGATGGCGAACAACTTAGTGTAAAACATACTTGCTGCTGGAAAATCTGATTTTGGAGTTGCTGAAGTTGCTGAAGTTGAGTGATTTTGAATTGCTCAAACACCGTTTGCGCGTTAAACTGGGGATTCGAAGGCCCTGCACCTTGGGAATTCTGCCCAGCTATGCCGATGAGGGTATCTCCAACAGATTGTATCTGCATCATGTTGCTGAACATGTTCATGTTGAGTTGATTTTGAAAATTCGTTGCAGGCGACCCTGGTGCATCGTTGGTCTGAGTACCTGAAGCTGGACGATGAAAAGACATGGAGATAGGTGTTTGTTGCTGCATATTGCCCTGCTCTGAATTGGAAGATGCGGAGGGAAACAACGACGAGAAGATATCCTTCTGAGGCTCGTGGTCGTGGTGGTCGAGGTCAAAGAAGGCGTCCATCGAATGGTGCTCAACGTGTCAAGGGACGTCCTGATATGGACTTTTCTCCCAGCCCTGGAAACGGCCCGTTTATAAGTTAAAAACTTACCGGCAAATTTTTCGCAGGGCATTTGTAAAAGCCGATCTCTCCCGGAAGAGCATTCTTTTCTCCCCCTTTGGATTTCTAAACGATCGACGGCGATTCCATGTGGTTCCATTTGGGCTTGCAAACGTTTGTCAGTTGCGCCACCAATAGAAAACCAAGACCGGAGGAAATCGCAAGTCGACTTCCCTTATGGCATCCGTAATGTAGATACCGCTCAAGCCAAGGCAGTCATGCCCCTCAGTGGGCCTCTCTCAACTTGTGTTTTAGCTCGGAAAATGCAGGATGCCATTCTATTCTTTCCATTACAAGAATGATCAGTTACCTTGATAATATTCTTTTGCAGTCTTTAGTTAGCCTTTGATTTCGAGCTGGTTTAATCTATCATAGAAATGGAGATAGCCAGCTAATTTAACCTAGGAACATCTATGTAATTCCCCGGTAATGCATGTGGTCGTGCCGTGTGTCGAACCCTGACATCATCAGAGTCGCGACTGTTGCCATTGCTGAGTATCTCTGGCACACGACCTCCTCTCCATTCTTTATGTTCAGATAGTTCATTCTAGGCCAATGACAAGTCGCTTCTAGCAAGAACAAACCTATACCAGATAAGTACCTATCAAGTACCTATCGTGATGGTCTCCCACATAATTTACTTTGAAACAAGAGGGAACCACATTGTGTGGTATGATATTTCTGCATCAGATATCGTTTCATATGATCAATGTATATAAGCAGCATTTAGAGCTACCGGATCAGACGTCAAGTGGTATCATGTCCTAAAACACGCGACGAATATAAAGGAACATCAGAATGGATTCTGAACAATCCAAGCAACGGGCCAAAACACAACTTTCATGGGACTTTCACAGGCTCTCCTGCGTCGGCCTCTTACTCAAAAAACTTTTCACTGTTTCTTTCATCCGTTCCAACACTTCTCTACCCTTTGCACCGCTATCGAGCTTCTCATGCCCAAGAGCGAGTCTAACCAAGTACACCCAATCGGCTTGTATATTCAAAGGCAATCTCGAGGCTGCATTTGCTTTCTGTTTCAACGTCATTCGCTCCTTGAATTGTTTGGCAAATTCTTTAGAGACAACATCCGCGCGTTCAACGACTTCAAACGGCACACCGGCAAGGTTTGCGACATGTGTACCGAATGAGGACTCTGCAACACCTTCAACCAGTTTGTACAGGAATACGAGCTGGATGTGCCGATGTCAGCATACTTTCGCGCGATAGTATCAAGACACCCGCACCTCTTTCTTTTCATCATCGACAAGTGTTGACATGTGCATGCTCCGAACATTTGGATGGTACGCAAAGTCATCCGTGAGAGAAGCATAATGGGTAGCGAAAAATGTCAATGGAAGAGTGTGAGTCGCCAGTTGATGTAATACAGCCCCAGCAATCGCCATTCCATCCTTACAAAAAAAATAAACTTGCAGAAGAGCTAAAAGAGAACAATTTCTTACATAGGTCGAAGTTCCGCGTCCCAACTCTGATTTGGTGGGTCAAGAACAAAAACCACCGAGAAGCTTAACCACGAACCGTCAAGAATAACAAGGGACCTTGGAGTAGCTTCCCGAAGAATTTTACAACTAAAGATGCACTAGTGATTCACAATGTGCAGTATTTCAAATACATCGAGCTTACCATTCATCAAGTTCAACCTTGAAGGTACTTGCGTGAGAGAACATATTATCATATGCTCCCATGCGGGTGATGATCGCGTCCACTGGCTTCAGTCTGACGACACGTCAGCTCACGACCCCACATGATCCATAGAGGGTAATTACCTGGCCTTTGCGGCTGGTACAAACATGCCTAACTGTGCCATAATCTAAAAAGACCGTGTCAAATTTAGACCATGATCGGATCATCGACCTACCACACCAATCGCTGTCATCCGCATCAGCTGTGAACAAACAAAAATAAGCAGAATCAGCTCCAGACCAGTCTCTGAAATGAATATATCCTTACAGTAGACTTTCCACTATTCACAATTGAAAGTCAGAGAATGAAGTAGATTCACAATGCGAGCATCACTCACGCCATATTCGGACCAGTCAGTAACACCACCTTTCCAGTTTCTCCACCGAGCTTCACATCATTAGCAATGAAGTTTCCCAAATTTGCATTCAGACACAAAATCGGATGCCTCAGCTCCTCAAACTCGATGAATGCAGTGCTTTGTTCGTCATCCACGAATTCAGGTCTGCAGGATGGAGACCCAATAACCGTGGAAGACTTGGCCAATGAAAATAGGCAGTCAAGTTCGGCAAAAACTCGAATTGCGCGCAGCCAGACACTACGATCTTGATCGAATTCCACAAAAACACGGAACTTGAAATTCTTCGCCGCTGTCGTTCGATTTTCCCGTGCTTCTTTGAGTTGGCGGATGGTAGATTGCAGAGAGGGGACTATGTAGCGGTTTTTAGCCTGAACAAGCTGATTGAGGTGCACATCCGTTTTCATAAGCGAAATAAATTAACCTTGGTTCCGCTATTCTTCGTCCACGTCGATGGAACTTTCTGACCTACATTCGTTTCAACAAGATAGATGTCCTAGAAAACGATATTAATATCAACACAAGCCCCGTATCAATGAACGTACTTTGTTACCGATTGCACTGTGCCAATATGCAAGTTTATGGCTTCTTCAGATCAGTCAGATCAGTTATATTTCTCAGATAACTCTAAACACCCTAAACTCACCCAACTTGCTTTTGTAGCTCTTCTAGCAGACCTTGCAGCTGTTCCTCAAGATCGGCAATCTCAACGATGATCTTGTCGTATTCAATGTCTTGCCCTTTTTGAGGCAGAAGTTCGTCCAAATCTAGATTGCTCACAGTCAAAAGGCATCGTAACGTAAATTGTACAAGACCTACTCCTTTCTCCCGCATTCGGCTTTTGGAACATATCTTCAATTTGCTTGACGTGGGAAATCAAATCAGGGGCTCCACGTAGTAAACCCATAATTGTTTTGGACTTGAAGCTCGCTGATTCATCTACAAGCTTGGTCAACCCACGGCTCAATTTTCTAAATGACTTTGAAACGAAGTTATTTTCAACTTTCAGTGCTCGGAACAGATTTGACCTACCGTGAGGACCATAAGGAAATCTTTCACCTTGCAGCTCTTTGCATGGATCCTTGACACGATCCGCTCAAGATCAGGCAAACCTTTGGCAACGTCAGCAAAATCTGCTTCGAATGTGGGATGGTCCATGATATCTTGCACGGCATCGAGCCTAGCGTTGATATCAGAAACATTTCGAAGAGGCATGCACAACCAGATGCGAAATAAACGCTTCCCTATTTAACTTACAAATCAACTTATAACTGCGGATTCCTGAAAATACGCACCGAAAGGGGTAATACAACGACTCAAGAGTTTGATCAAAGATCCATCTTCGGTGCCTTCATTATTAAGAAGTATCTAGTCGTGAGCTTGTGAGTCGTACGAATCCATGAGCAATGAATGACTGGCACCTCGAGGTGGGCCAAGCTCTGGCCTTCAAGTGTCAAGCCCTGACCGCGCTTCATGGGATCGTACACATTGAAGTTCTTCATGCTAATAATATCTTTATCGATGTTAAGCTGGCGTAGGTACCTGTCGTGGCCGAATCAGCAATTATCACCCAATGATTACCGTTTCCCTCACCAGATCATGTTGCCTAGAGCTTCCATAGCTTTTGGATATGGGACCATCTCCCTAATAGACTCTGGGACCGAAGATGGCAAAATGTTATCATCCATATCTTCATCTTCGCCCGGGGGAAATAGCGCTATCAACTGCTCAATTGCTTGATCATAGCTGAATCCTTCCACCGAGCGGAGACTTGTCCATAGACAATTAGACGGTAGAATATTTTTGAGCATCCGCGTTGTCGACACAGATAAGTTTCCCTTAAAAGCGGTTGAACGGAAGCACAGAGAGGTAAAACATGAGATACCTTCGTGAAAAGCAACTCTTTTGGGCGAATTTGGCGCATGAGAGTCTCCAATTTGGTTCGACATATATCATCTTCAAAGGCACTGAGGTTGAATTGCGAGGTTGAAGAATCTAAGACACAAATTCCAAAATTGTTCTTTGTATCTTTTCCGTCTTCTGAAGGCTGTTCGGAAATTGCAACGCAATGACCAGCTTGTTCGTCTGTCAGTAGCTCAGGATCTACCAAGGTACCATTGGTAAATACTTTGTTGAGCTCCCTGTCAACAATGTCAGAAAGTCTCTTCACACTGACAGCAATATGACATACCGCCTGACAATCTTATCCTTCGCCTTGTCATCACCAGCTTTGCCCTTAGATTTATTGGCAACAACACGCATTTCTGCACCTAACGCGGTCTCGGACTGGTCAACGCGACCGACTTTGTAGCCTGATGAATCACTCAATAGGCAGTCTAGAAATTTTCAACGTCAAAAATCTGACCTTTTCCTAGGAATTTCCTGCACGCGCAGCACTTGAATCAGCTATGTCAACCAAGTAATGATTGTGACTCACGCTGCCCAGAAGCTGAAGGACATCTCGGGGACGCCGACCTGTAAAATGATTGGAGCAAAATATTCAATGAGAAAGAAGGAACATCTATCTACCATTGACATCTTAACACGAGAAGTCAGCTTCAAGTCGAACTCTTGATGTCCAATTCTAGCATCATCCTCATAGAGCTGATTTGATATTATGAATGGACGTATCCATCATCATCCTAGGTGCCACGTACCTCGAAGAATTTTCTTTAGTTAGGGAGTAAATTGAGTTTGGTAGCTGAAAAACAAGGTTTTCGCCGAACGCACCCTTTCTGGAAGAATAAAATCTGGTACAGCGTCATGAGTATCGACTCCACGAAGATGAAAGAACTTAACATACTGTATCATAATGGTTTTGCTTGATCTGATCCGTTGAGTTAACGTGGATTATACCAACGGAAACTTTACAGAACGCACCTCCCAAAACTACAAACATTTCGTACCTTCAATACAAACGATAATATCTAAGGAAATAAATTACCTGTTTTTCGAATGGAGTGAACTCTTTCCACGCAGAAGCTGGAATATACAGTGTTCTCGGGTCGTAACCAGGTTCTCCAGGTCTCTTGCCATCTTTCTGGAAACACCAAGTAAGCACTCAGACTGATGAGATTGAGAACGAGAACGCACGTCCTTCACATTTTGTAAGAAATAATATGGATCCTCATTCGACTTTTTTTCATCCTTCTTCCCTTGCTCCCGCCGTTCCGCAGCCGTCAGGAAACCAGAGCTTGCCTGAGAGATAGCTACCAAAGGTTTGGTAGATTTCTCAACCTTCCCTTTTGAGCTCTTTGCCTTCGATTTTTTGGGTTTGTCATAATCCAATTCTTCCATTACATCATCATCATCATGAAGAATTGACTGGCGAGAAGATACAGACGAGCGACTAGACGAAGATTTTACCGACTTGCTGTCTGCCTCTGAGCTGGAATCCGTATGCACAAAAAAGTCATCGTCATCTGAAGTCGCTTTTTTACCTTTCCCATTCCCCTTGCCTAAATCATCAAGATTTAGCAAAGATGGGAAATCATCAATCGGCAATAACCACCTTTCTTCATTGGAGATTTCTTGAAACGATTTATTTGTTGAGAAAAAGTGCTCGATGCATCGTCGCCATCCTCATCGTCTTCAGCTTCACTGATGGCTTGTACAAGACGCTGCCTCTTGCCACGGTCTGTACGATTGTTAGGCACATATCGAGGGTACAGGTTGGCACGCGCCTTTTGTAGGAATAGGGGAAGAATATGACGCTCTGTGTTCCTGCTTTGGTGAATTAGCTTCTTCATCGGAATCGGCAATTATTTTCCGCTTCTTTTGAACTTGCTGGAATCCACCATTCACTCTGAAATCGTTTCCATATAATATATCCTGCAACTTACCACACTTCTATCATAATCCTCTTCGCCATCAGAGACCATGTCCACATCAATTGGATCGCTTGTTGGAGGCGTACTTGCGCCACGGGAAGACGCAGAGCTAACAGCCAGTGACAACGCAGGTGCACGAGCGTTGATTCGCTTATTATCAGGAGTATGAGGCTCAAGTGGCGGACTAGACGCGTCTTGAGTAATAGACATGGCAGAAGATTTTCGGGCAGCTTGTTTCGGCGGCTGGGAGCTCGATGCTCCTGCCGATGCTTTTTGGAAGAAAGACATCAAGCTTTTCTGCTTCGTAGCATCTTTCCCTTTGTCTTTGGGTGGCATTGTGGCAATGGAAAGAAATTAGAGGAATGCGTATTCGGACTAATTGAAGCACGTGACATCAGTGCCTATGCGCTTGAGAAAGCAGACCAGAAAGCAGACCTTGAGGACCAGAAAGATAGCAAGGTATTAGATGTGATATACTGCAGATAGAAGCATCCTGGTGATTTGATTTCATTGTAAATATCGGTCTCACAAAGGCTACATTTGATGGCATCAATCTCGTTTAACCCTCTTTATACAACACTACTTGAGGACTACTCGCTTAACGCCACGCCTTTGCAACGCTTTCACGTTCTGTGCACATTGGAGAATCCTACCGGATGTCACAATAGCAGACGGAAACAAGTGTCAGACTAACGCAATACTAGATAAACGACTCCTCGGAATCATGATATACAATCAAGACTTAGATCAGTAATTCGATCTTTCAGAGGTCAGAGGGTACAAGGTGGGCAATAAGGTACGAAAAAAATTTCTTTCACGGTCGACCTGTACGGTGCAGGGCTCCTGTCGACCCGAAACAATAGACAGCATTTCATAGGATTCCTCCCCCAAACCTGAACCTTCGTAGCTGGAGACACGAGACGGTGATCCCGTAGTATTTGTTTAAAAGCTTCCAGTCCTTCGCCACTATACTTCTTCCGTACTGCCTGTAACAGTCAAATGACAATGATAGCCATGATGGATAACATCGTACCTCCAAATCAGAGTACACCCTAGGTCGTGCCATTACATTCTTCCCCTCCATCACAAATCGAAAATGGATAATTGTGCGATCAATCCTTATGAGACGCGTTTGCACTCCCCGCAGAGATATTTCTTTTACAGTTCCCTTGAAGATATCCGGTTTTGCCTGCCACTTTGACTCTGTAAGGACCCTCTTACACTATAGAATCCGATTACCTTTGATTCCTCAATCAGCCATTCAAACATATTTAGATGGCTGACCCGAGTCTTGGATGTCTTGACTGAAGGATCCAGATAACAATCAAGTTTGCTGAAATCAGCCTTCAAGAGCAGCGAAGAGAGTTGATTGGGTATGTCGTCAACTAGGGGTAAAAACCGGAAGCCATCGTATGCTGTTTTTAATAGCATCTCGTGTGCGTTGCTTAACTGGAGATGACGCCATGTGAGTGTTATCTCAGATGGCCGAGGGAATGGCCCAGCTTGCAACCGAGTCAACACATTTCACATAAACATGGTAACCGACTTACTGTGCTTATTGGCTTCTTGTAATATCCTGAAACTACAACGGACAATATCAACCCCTGCCTCATGCCTGCCAACGTTATAACATTTCGAGACGGGGCGATTTTCTAAGTACTCAGAAAAGGAAGAATGAAGAATTTTCATCTCTTTTGTTGCAGCACCTTCTGGAAGCGGTACATCAAGAACCGAGTGAAGCCGCTCAAGGGATCCGTAAGCATCATGCTGGGTGATTCCCAAAAAGTTGCATGAGAGTGCAAAGGGAGTTAATTGCATTGTATTTCGAGGAAGAAGTCTGCAGCATCCGAGGATGCGTCTGGTGACGTGGACGTATGTTTTCAGAGGAATAGAACCAAGAATTTGAGCATAGAGATTATGAAGAGGTAGAAGGGGGTTTCCTTGCTCAGGGCTTGTATCACCGCCATTGTCAATTATAGAGAGTAAAGTCGATAATTGGTTGACTGGGTTGCATGCAGTCGGGTCTGCAATGAACCTGGAGGCAGTGGAAGCAAAGAGAAACATGCCAGAAGCTGCTCGGCTGAGTTCAGAGAACTCGCGTTCGAGGGGCCAATCATTTCCGGACAGATGATGGGCAAAGACTCTACGTATCTTCTCAAACTCACTACTGAGATATGTCTCGACGTCTCGGCGGGCACCTTGAGAGTTGATTTCAATATGTTCCTGACAGAAACAGTGCTGAAAATTCTTTCGGTTGAAGGCCGCCCGTAGCCAATATTCTGCACGACTAGCAATAATCCAAACGAGAGGAGAGGTAGGGCATCGGCAGGCGAAAGCTCCTATGATTTCGACAATTTCACATTGTGCTTCTTCTCCTTCGCATTCATCCAACCCATCAATAAGGATCAACCAAGGTTCATCCTTTTTGTGATAGGGTCGATTGCAGAATGGCACCTCTACGAGCCTTTCAAAAAGATGTTTTGTTCCGCTCTGCAACAGCATAGGATCAGCACAAATTTGATCCATTACGTATTGCTGATACCCAGGAACATTTTTCGCCAGTTGATACGCAATCGTTTGCACAAAACGTCTTGGGTCAGTGCGTTTATTGGGCCTCGAGAAGAAAAGGGCTGCACCAATGCGTGATTTTCCTGATTGAATAATACTCCGCATGACTGCAGTTTTCCCTACGCCTGCAGGACCGGAAAGCCAGAGGATCTTCTTTGATTGAGAGATATTATGGAATTTCTGGGCGACCTCAATGATGTAATGACGGGTGTTGGGATGACATGGGGTTGACCCTTCGTCAATGATATCGAAAGGCGACCCAGATAGCGTCTGTTCGGCTAGGCTCTCCAATACTTCGAGGCAAGTTAGTTAATCGATCAGCACGAAGGGATCAGACTATACCGTGGTTCGGACAAGGCTGCACGGATGTTATATCTTGGAAGACACAATTATTGAAAGTCAAGCCTCTTGCATTCGGGAACATCCCCCCGCGAGACGTTATGATTCCTTCATTCTCATGCACCGACGCAGGCGAACCCGGAGCATAGAAAGCACTTTGGGATAAGGAATGGCCTGAATAATAGGATGATTCTCGAGATGCAGGAGCTGGTGTAGGTGAAGACGATGAAGAGGTCGTAGGTGAGGACAAGGAAGAGGTCGTGAACGATACTTGTGACGGGGTAGAGGATGGAGGCGAAAACCAATAAAACATAAATGATACAGCCTTCAAAGCTATATCAGATAATAGCCAGCGGTAGCAATTTTCAGATGACATCTTTGTCCTACTAGGCAAAGAGAATTCAAGCGTTTCGAGGAGAGTTATAAGGCATCGTAAGCGAGGCCTGCGACATCATAGCTTCTGGCGCTTGATGAGCCAGGCTCTGCTACTGGACAAGTGATAGGCTCTGCTACGTGGATGTGAAGTGCTACCTGTGCACTGGCTCAATTCCAGGGGAAGGAAGTGACGAGCAGTACAGTATTGAGGATACATGTAATGCTGATGGTATCATTGGCAGATCACGCTCCTGACGCAGATTAATTGAATATAAGAAACGCAGGGCTGGTCACTGAAGCGCTTGATATTAGGTGGTCAGTAACAACCGAACGCCTCAGCACTGGAAACATAAAAGGCTCCCCCCCTTTTCACACTCCCGTCCTGGAATGAACACAAGTCCGACTGACATGGTTTCGATCAAAGCTTCCAACACATGGCATCGCATGTGTGACAAGGATGAAAAACACACGATCGAAGGAGAGATACACACACTGGACTTATGGCAGATTCAAAGATGGAGAAATTCAGTAGATCCACTCTACAAACTGGCTTCGATACACCACTCCCACTCAATATGATCCTCGTGTAGGGATCAGAATAAATTTGGCATCAAGGACGATAGAACTTGGTACTGGATGTCCATCTGGACTCTGTGATATCTAAAGATGGATGAAAGGCAAAACAGAGGGATAAGGAGATAGATAATAATCTGTAAAATGTCGGCGATCGGATCGAAGCTGATGAGAATGGTTAATTGTCGTTTTCTGCAGACGTCTTGAGTCCCGAACTTTGCAGTGACGGTAATAATCCAGTGGTATGTTTTACATGACGGACAATTAGGTATAAACCAAAAAAAAATGGTGCTAGCGTACCTGTCAAGTGATTCGCTACAGGCTCCAGGCGACAGCAGCCGCGAAGAGATGATTGGTGATGGCTAATCAGCTGACAGCTATTTGTCCGAGTGAAGTGGTCCATTTATATGATATTGAACAAGATATGCTGGAACTACTGGTCTTTTCTTTGTGGGATTGAATTGACTTCAAACGGGGGGGCGCTATCTAATCAAAAAGATTATATCCCAGTGCTCGATTTCAGTCCAGGCTAATACGCTGTAACTTGGCTCTTGTCCGATAAGGCATCTCATACCCAAACATAGAGATGGTGCTGCTTCACCACAGCGGCACTAACCCTTCATCAAGGTCCCTAGGAGCACTGTTGATTTCAAGTGCCGCTCGGTTGAGGGCTGACTAGCCTGTCTTTCCCAAAGGTATTGCCCATGTCTACCCTGCTGATAAACTTCACCTGCAATTTCTCCCTTTTGCTATCTGCCTTCTGCCTTCTAGACTAGACCCTCTGCGTCTTGGCACTAGTTTGCTTGTTGTGTAATTGGTCATTTTCTTGGGCATCGGAATCTTCCTTGAAAAATGGTAATCTAAGGTAATGCCATGTTCAAGATGATAAACGGGCATACAACCCATCAGGCGTTACCTAGATCCTAAGATCTTATCTACTTCAAATAGTAAGTGTCTGACGTCAGGAGACCCACCTACATGAGGCTGGGGGTTGACCATTTTGCGCTCAGAACAGAATGCATAGATGCTGGCGTTCCATGTAGATGAGTCGCAGTAAGTCATCTTCTTGGTCTGGACCTCGAACTCAGATGCCTATCACACTGCCCTACTCCATCAATGCTTCGGATGGCGAAGATTTAAATATCCTGGAACATTTTCTGGAGAGTATGGTGATTGCCTTCCTCAACTTCACATCCTCTATCCTTCACTCTATGAATGATCTTGTTGCATTTTGGGGTCGGTGGCCATTACGTGAAGATCTGTATGTCGTGTGACGAAGTCGAGATCCTCCGTTCGAGGCGAGACTTAACAAATGCAATTCGCCCAAGCTTTTGTAAGAAAACAGGTTCACTTTGTTACCGGTGCCGTCAAGTTCTTGGTGCTGGGCTAGGATGTATGAATGACATACAGGATTGCGATTGCATTGGGTGCGAGGATAGACAAGTTAGAAGATAATAACACTCTGATGTGGAAAGAGGAGATGATCGCTTCGCTGGTTGCCGTGCACAGAGATAGGCATTTTATTGACGACCCAGATATTCAGCACTATCAAGGTTCAGGAATCTCTACGCTCTGACCTTTCTGGCCTTGAACGTGAAGGACTGACGTCCAACAATAACTCATCCTACGGAAGTATAGTCCAATACAATCCTTATTTGTTGTGTCATAGAGTTAGAGAGAAGGTAAACCGCCCCAAAGAAGGATTGTAGTCAGACGAGGAAGAGGAGAAATCTTGGGACAGCATGCTTGACATCGTATCGGAGCGTTGTCAAATAGTCGGCTGTCTATAACGTATTGATTGTCCGAATGTCGATGAGGTTATTAGCCATCATATCAGTCCAGACAAGATTACGAATCTAAGCTTTCCCAATGGTAGGATTGTTGGCGACGAACAACCTCACATTCACTTTGAATAAACGGTTATTTCTGCCCCTGTAGTCTGCGACATAATCACCACTGAGGTTTATTGGATCATAGATCTAGCCCCAAACATGTGCGTGCACTGAGAATGACTGGCCATCAGGGAAGACGTTTTAGAGTGAAGCTCCACCTGGGGGGGAGACAAAACTGGTCTACTATCCTTCTTCAAAGAAGGTCAGCGTCGGCGATGGTAAGATTGGCCTTCTCTGTCGCCCAGGAGATACTATGACTACTACTGAGTGCATAGGTTATTCATATTCGTATCAACCCACTGCGTAGTGGGTTCAAGCCAGAGATTGTCCTCGAACCAAGTCCCACCACATTGGAAAGGAGGTAGAGTTTGGTTCTAGAAGCCAAATAAGGCCTTCTGCCACTAGAATATCGTTACGCAGGATGAAGGTCTCAGCAGAGCCCGTAATGCCGGTACTGGGCTTCTGTATTCCATTTCTACTGAGAAATCTGCGATATTCTATCGTGAAGGACCCATGAGGTGTAGTGAATTTTGGTAGTTCGAAGTGCAAAGTTCATGTCACTTGGGCCAGTGTCTCCCGGGCAAGTCACACCTGAAATTATGAATACCCAAACACGAAATCGTCTCGGGTGGGAGTAGTAGTAAGAGAAAGAACTGACGCATCAGGTACGTAATACACGTTAACTTGCCGGAAGTTAGTGGCAACGATAAGGCCTTCACTAAGGCCCAAGGGAAGCAGAATACCAGCAATCACGACAAGAATAAGGTGCTCATTGCCAAGGCTGATTTGCCTTATTTTCGGATAAAAGCCCGTATGTATGATGATAAGCCACAAAAGACGATTGAAAGGCTCTGCCGATACGACTCCATGCAAGAACGGTATTAAATCTTGGCATGAAGTGAATGAGGAGTACCACAAGTGAAAGGAAGGTAACGATCTGATCATGACATTATTTATCGTGGTTGCTTCACCATAACCGGAGTGATAATGTATGTTATTCTATCTTATTGTTCAGTCATAAACGATAAAAGGCTCTTCTTTGGGAGTACTCACTGGCGAATAGCAGGTAAATTAAATCAGTAAAGGATGGATTTCGACAACGCTCAAGAGTTCTTTGACTCATTTATACTGATCATTTTTGACATCCAACACTTCAAAGTATTCAATCAGTATTCAATCATTCCAATTCGCGGTAATGGATTAGAGCTAGGTTTAGAATGCTAACGCACACTGGTCATTATGCTTTTGCTTTGAGAAAAGATCCTCGGTGAAAGCCATTCAGAGCAATGTAGCAGACTATGAGGGGAGAATATGAGATCAGAATCGCAACGACTCGCTGTGCAATTCTTCACCTGCTGACTGGATGCGATAGGCGACAAGCACCGAGGTGCTTATCTAGGATGATCAACCGATAAGAAACGACACCGATCCACAAGGAACTACCTGACAAGGGCAATCAGTAGTAAGTAGGCTACTCACCTATAGAAATGTATGTAGCGTGCAGAACAAGACATACAGTGAGTAGAAATGTAGGACTTGTCTGAAAAGCAGATCACACTGGTGATGCAAGTGTGACAGTATTTACTGTTGTATACTGCCAATGGGTTACGTAGAGACACCCTATAGTACATACCATGACAGGCATATAGTATTGCTATATCGATGTCTTTCAACCATGAATATTCTTTCAAATGCTGAGACCTATCTGATCATCCACCCTTTGGTGGTATTGATAGGGAGTGCCGCATCAGTCTTGACAACTCGACTCTTCATCATTCCATTTTTGACTTATAGCAATATGGATCTATCCCGTCTGCGCAGGTACTCTTCTCTCCTTATGCTTATATTCCCTTTGAATACAGTACCACCTCATTCGTCCACCGTGCACTGACGTCTGAGGTAGGTACAAGCAAATCCTGTTGTGTCGACTCATACTTATATCCATACATAGTTTACATTGACTTACTATAAGTGAATAGACTATTCGTCCACCGTGCAGTGACGTCTGAGTTTACATTGACTTACTATAGGTGGCAACCAATTTTCGAATGAAGTATCTCAACGAGCTCACACGGCGGACATGTCGATTGCGATGTCAAGTCACCTCACCATTTGTAATACGGTGTACGTACACAGTCTGCGGTAGTTTACTGACCACGGAGGCTCATTGCCTCTGATTAATATGCAAATCACGTCATACGAAAGAGACAAACACAGAACGAAAAAGAAGTAAAATGGGATTGAGTGATTTCTCTAGCCAAACTAGCAGCGACGGGTGCACCAGCAACTTGCGCAGCTACATCCGCACTGGCAGGTAAAAAAGGGAATAGATACATGCATCTTTTCTTCTTTCACGTTTGCAGAGTGGTAATATAGGAGGGAGAGGGACGTCGCGGATAGAGTGCGGAGAACTACGATGGCCATGAGCTGGACTATGATTTTGGAACACTCTCACGTAAATAATTCACGGTGAATTGTGGATTCAAAAGTCACTCGGCGTTTTCTCGATGTCTGCCAATTAGACAGATATATTACTAAGTATCCTTACAATAAATGTGTGTTGATTGTTGATGGCGTAGTTGGAAAGCGCGCCTGTCTAACTGGGTTAATTCTCAGGCAGACGGGAGGTCCCCAGTTCGAACCTGGGTCGATGCACAAAGCGGACAATTTAGACTTAACGGTCGCCGCTTAAATTGTGGGATTGCCGAGTCATCTAGACACGACAGTGTCATACATTGACACTCCCTCAATTTTTATTTTGGTCAGTAATTTGTAATATGGTGTATACGCACAATCTACGGTGGTCTACTGACCACCGAAGTTCACTGCGTCTGATAAATATACAAATCGTGTCATACGAAAGAGACAAACACAGAACGAAAATGAAGTAGAGAAAAATAGCAGGGCATAGCCAAGTGAGCATGAATGGAGTTCCATACGTCAGGGTTTGTCTTCAAGGAGAGGAGACAGGGTGGGAGAGTGCGTTCGGGGAGCTATGGGGGCTCTCTGGGTGGTGTGAAGGCAAATGCTGTGGGATGAGATGTAATGGGGTCGCCTACGAAGAAAACAAATTATAATAAGCCAATAAAAAAGTGCTGCTATAGAGAAAAACGATCATGTTACCATCATTGCATTCATGGGGCACCATAGTACATTCACAAACAACACTTTCAATAAAAACGGAATCAGCATAAGGAAAGTTTGATACTCCATTTTAGCGGCAGATCCAAAGGCGTATGCTTGTCCTTGCGTTTTCCAGACTGACTCGGTCCATCTTTGTTCCAGCACCCTGGGCTGCGTCCTGCAAAACTTGCTCTTCAAGCATTTGGGCATATTCGTCATCAGTCCCAGGAAAAGCCTTTGCCTCTGTCCACGCCACAACGCTCCATCTTCAGAAAAGCACGACCAGATTATGCCGCACAGAATTCTATGAAAATCTCTCAGCAACATATTTAGAAAAGGATAGCAATTCTAGAGACTTGACAGGTGACTTCCCTTCTATCTGCGCACGAGCAACGAGGCTCATCACAAATCATGGCCCTATCGGCGAGTACAGAGCCAGGTTCTTCCCGAACAAAGCCAACTCCTGTCCATGTAACAATGCACAACTTGAGACACGACACGACATCCCGTGGGAGTGCCCACTGTACAGCCAGTACTATTTGGTGGGGTATGTCCTCAGCGAAATCGTGTACTTCTTAAAGTGAAACCCCAGAGCCTTCTGTTTTATTGATAACATAGCGTAGCCATACACCACTAGAACCCCGTCTCCTACATTTCATCTCTTTGTATTGATAGGTAGACATGTAACTAAGTAGAGCTCTCTCCACCACGAACTGCGAACCCGTGTAATAAATTGATGATCCAAAAAAAAAAGACAGGTGACTTCCCAATTCGAGCGGCGACTTTCAAATATCCACCGTGTCACGAGGCAAACAACTGACTGTATAGAGATTTCTCAGGACTGATTCTGTCGTACATCAGCCAGATAGAACGTATGGAATTTCCTTTTGAGACATTTCGAGCAACACCAACGCAACACCAACTCGAACTTGATCCACTGCATTAGACCTTGCAATAGAAAGCGAATAACAGGCCTCATGAACTCTCAATACTGGTCAGGTCTCCCAACGGAAGTCATATCACGTCAATTAGTCATAGGCGACCTCAACATGCACCTTCTTGAGTGCCTGCCTCTTGCTGAGTATCCTCTCAATTCTTCTCAAATATCTATTCCAGCCTCCCAAAAGTCAAAGCCACCTCTCGTAATACTCCTCCATGGCTTTCCAGAGCTTGCATATTCCTGGCGCAAAATATTTATACCCCTTGCAAACGCCGGATACCACGTTGTCGCACCCGACCAGCGAGGATTTGGACTCACCGTCCCCATCTCACTGTCTCCCGACAACAATAATACAGAGCGAGTGGCCTACAGCGATGATCCGCGACTATATCATATTCCCAGCATCGTTGCGGATGTCGTGAGCTTAACTTTAGCCTTGGGCTACGAGAGAGTACACGCGGTTGTTGGTCATGATTATGGGTCGTCCGTTGCTGCCTGGGCAGCTCTCATTAGACCCGACATGTTTGAACGTGTGGTGTTGATGAGCACACCATTCGGTGGACCACCCAATCCTTTGGAGGTAGAGATTGTACAGAGAAAAGAAGAATCGAAGGCATACCTGATTGACGCTTGCCTAAGGGAGCTCTCGAAACCTCGAAAGCATTATACTGTGTATTTTGCAACGGCTGAGGCGAATGCGGATATGATGAATGTACCTGAAGGATTAAAGGCATTTTTGAGAGCATATTATCATGTGAAGAGTGCCGATTGGGAAGGAAACCGGTCACCGCTTCCGGGTCCACTGACAAAAAATTGGGACCACATTAGTGATCTACATCAAGCACCACGAGCGAAGTCAGCACAAGGAGTCGCATTGGCCATGGAAGCACTACCCCACTACTATATCATGCCGGCTGGTGCCACTATGCCCGAGGCGGTTCGTCCTTACCACCCTGGTGCAGAGCATGAGGCTGCATGTGCGTGGTTGACAACGGAAGAACTCCAAGTGTATGCCGATGTCTATGAGAAGACAGGATTTCAAGGTGGCCTGAACAGATATAGGGTAATGACAGATGAAACATGGAATAAAGAAGCGAGCGTGAAGGCAATGGGTGGGAAGAAGATGGAGGTATCAACGAGGTATATTGCTGGAGCAATGGATTGGGGCACATGGCAATGGCCTGGAATAGTCGAAGCCATGAGAAGCGAGAGTGTCATAACAGGAGGGATCAGGGATCAAGACTTTGTCATCGTTGACGGCGCGGGTCATTGGGTTCAGCAGGAGAAGCCTGATCAAGTTGTACAAGCATTGTTGATATTTTTCGAATCAGGTAAGGCAACGGGAGAGTGATGGGGTAGATATTCAATGGTAATGATTGTGGCTGCGCAAAGAATCTGTGAAAAATGTCATTCTGATCAAAAGTTCTGCTGGGATTTGAGGCAATTTGGACAGATATGAAGGGAGGGTGGCGGGACCGTCTTACAACACCCTCGTCTTTTCTCTTCCAACCACTTCTTGTACTCGATAGCTTCTGTCTGGCTGTTTTCTATGTGATTCGCATTCTGCGGGCTTACTGACAATTCCGTGGTTGGTCATGAGCCCTCTTTCCAGATCTTCCCGTAAGCTACTGAGATACGCGTCTTCTATGGCTTCACAGAGGTTACCGAGATTTCCGAGAGCATCCATTGAAGCTTCAAGAGAAGATAGGTTATCTATGCAGATGCGAAACAAAGATAAAGATGATGGCATACCATAATTTGGATACGTATGTTTATAACATTCTTCGAAGGATGCGGGGTACTAGAGAGGGGAGAATCTTATCACTTCCATACTGCGGGCATCCAAACCCATAGCTGACGCGTGAATCGATCAAGATATTTGGAAATTTTACCTGTAATTGTAAGACTCGACCTGGTGGTTGAGTAGCCAGGTCCTCTGTGGTTTCGAAGGTTGTAGTAGATGTGTTAATTGGAGATTTGGATTCAGAATTTCTATTCTACAACAAGCAAACTGGCGCAGGGGGCTTAGACAACGAGACTTAGTATCAACAGCAAGTATGTAACGGAGAGAAATATGGGTGAAGAGTAGAACCAAGGCTATAGCTACCCCTTATCAATAACTTGAGGGTATAATATACCCTACCCTTGGTGGGCTCCAATATAACTATTATCAGGATTATCCCAAAGTTATCAGAAGCTTGGTCTGTTGGACTGATTTCTCATATGTCTTTATCACTATTACTCTCACAAGAACTGATGGTGCCTAAACGTAGATGACTATTATATTATTATTGTCGTCGAGGGCAAATTGATATTTCAACTACATCTTGACTTTATTGAACCAATTTGCAGGACCATTAGAACAACAATGATTGGTAAAAAAAACAATACTCTGCCATAACCTTTTCATTTGATTTATACAATTTATTCCACCCATCTGTCAAACCTATTCGTAGCATCTGACCAGTTAGTCGTATGTAAGAGATTTGTCCAATCCCACCCGCACCACCTATTTTCTAAGACCCCACTATCAACTTTTTTCATCGTTTCAAACACGAAAAATTTAAAAGGTGGTGATACATTATCTAAATACCGCGGCGGAATGTCAACGTCTCCAGACAAGTAGTCGGCAAGATCGCGAGGCACATCAGATAAACGATTCCATCCGAAACAAGTTCCAAGTACACAATGTTCCACCATAATAGCTCCACCAAGTGCACAGCTCCTCTGTTTTTGTAATAGTTCTCCTGAAAAGCGGGTTGGTAAAATGATTTCCACCAAAGGGATTTCTTGAATATCTGGCGATTGGAAAAAACGATCCAAGCCATCAGCATATCTGAATGAATGTATGCGCAGTGCCAGAAGCGGGAGTTTCGTTTTCAATGATAAACGTTCCATTAACCACTCAGGATTGCCGCCGTACAAACTAGCAAAATCAAGATCCAGGATTTCGAGTGTGGATGTGTGTAATAGAGGTAACAGTCGGAGCATATCATCCCAAACCATTCTGAGAGAAAGGATTTTCAGATTTGAGAACGTGATTGGGTGCCTATCTCGTGATGGGAAAGAACCGTCGAGATACAAAACAGTGCCACGAAAATGCTGAAGCATGTTCCACGTATGCTCGCATTTTAGTGCATCTGCGTAAAGACGAAGATGGGAAAGGTTATTTAATAGTGAATCCATCAAAGGGGTATATGCACAATGTCGACCCAGACCATAGCTAATGCGAAGATACTGTAGATTGGGTGTAGTCTCTATGAGTGCGATAATGTCTTGTGGCATCTCCGTAGCTTGGTGAGAAATACCAAGGGATTTGAGTCGTCTGGCGCAAGACAAGGGAAAGTATCGACAGACGAGATCTGCCGATAGTTCCTCACTATAGAGTACAAAGCTTTCCCAACGCTCAATTGAACTGGAGAGGACAGAGAGATGCTGCGCTTTTATCGGGAGGAAGAGTTCGACATGAAGTGAACATGATTTTGATCGTTCAAGCCAGATGGACAAAATGTCGGGGGGGATACGAGATCTGGGATCAAGACACACCTGGACCCATAAGCTGGGAGTGGATATGGTGACTGCATTCCATAGACGGCAGACAAGGCGTAGCTCCGTTGAAACCACGCTTAGGTCTGTAGAATGATTGGGGCGTCCAGTAAGAAAGCAAAAGGCGAATATTTGAGCAAGAATCTCCACAGATAACCTAAGAAAGGTGAGTGGAAATATATCCGAGGGATGGACATGCTCACTGTTGCATGGTTGATAAGAGATGAAAAACTCAAGCGTTACCGTGACAGGTACTTCGATTTGACATTATTTACCCAGGGACTAATTTACTAGAGCAGTGTTCCTTCAATCACGCTTCTTTAACTCACACCACCATCACAATATGGTAATGCCCGAGTTTAGTATAGCGAATCCAAGTTTTGAGAACACCCCCACAAACCCTTACATGAACGTACCCAACCTAGAAAGGCCACCCGACACTGCTGTCAACATACAGCGAGGGTGGTTACCCACCCGAAGTAACACATTAAACCCTCGAAGCCCCTCATTTTCACCCATGGACTCTGCACCTCCCTCGGAAATGGACTATGCTGAAAGAATCAACATAGAAAACAATAGGATGGACATTGAAACATCGAACCAGGAGATGGAAGGCCTCTACCCCTCGTCTCCTAGCTTGAACACGTTGCAAACACCCCCCCAAAACAAGGAGGCGTCCAACTTAGTCACAGCCCCTGTCACACCTACAGCCATCCCCTACGAAGCCAACTCCCCTGTGAATCCCAACTTATGGGATGGACACTTTGGGTCAGTATCACTGTTCGGCACTAACGAATTTTTACAAAACGACGCTCACAACATTTTGTGCTCCCTTGTTCGTATTGCACAATTCATCAGGCAAAGGAACATCTCCGATCGAGACGGTAACACCATTACTCAACTCAATTCTTTTGGGGAAGCTGCATTTGATTTCATCTCGGCCATTCATGAAGCCGGATGGAATAATCTCAATACTTCAGACAACACCCCCTTCGGACATAAAATCAAAAGTCAATTCGGAAATCACTCGACACCGTGTGATCAAAACTTGGGCAAAAGAAACCCTGTTGAAAGGATCCCCCCACCCATCCCTAAACGACTTCCGCGCAAACAGGTAGAAGAAGTTAGGAAACGCTTGGAACAAAAGAAGTCCAGGGGAAAAAACTTGATTAAATCCTATGCGCAAGTATCGTCTCCAGCTAACGACATACTCAAGCTTAGAGATGCTTTCCTGGCCCTTCCTAACAAAAAAATCATCAAAATTCACAACGCTTCTTTGAACACCACACAACCCAAAGGTAAAAAGAAAACACCCATTACTACTAAAGGTCCTTCCAGGAAACAAGCTATCGTCCCCCTTCTAGGCAAACACGTTATCTCAATTATGAACAATGCAGGGTTGTATGTCAACTCCATCAACAGTTTGCTTAAAGGCATAAAATCCACCTTGAGAGCTGAATTCATCAGGCTTGCTATTGAAAGCATTATAATCACCACTAACAACATCCCTGCATCAAGCGACCTTCTAGTCATAGAATGATATGTCAAATCAATCGAAGGCATTGGACTAAATGAAGTTGCTGTGCCACGACTCCCTCAATCCAAATTGTACCTAAAAATCATCGGAATCCCATATATGCAGTCAAGTGGCCTAGCTATCACTAGTAAAGACATCACTAACTACCTTAAAAACAGCGACCTATTTGAAGGCACTACCTTAGCAGCTAAACCACATGTTATAAAAGTGTCCCCAAAGTTGGATATGGCCATCATTTGGGTTGACATCTGGGATTCACAGAACGGTTCCAAAGCCAAAACGCTCATTAACCATTCATTCAACTTCGGCAAATATATTGCCACTTTCAGAGGTACCAGTATGAACCCAGGCGTCCTGCAGTGCCACAACTGTTGGAAATGGGGTCACACCACTTTTTCATGCAAAGCTCACGGCTCAAAATGCCAAAAATGCGGAGGTCCTCACAAGATTGAAAACCATAGAGAATTCGCCTGGTGCTGCAAAGCTAATTTCAAGCTGAATCCTCCTCGTCTAGAAACCAAGCAAGGTGAGCCATGCCCTCACACATTCAAATGCATCAATTGCAAAGGAGACCACATGGCAGACGACACTAAATGCCCATTCTGGAGACATCGTTTCAACCGGGAGTGGCACTCAAAAAAAGCGCAAGAAGCCAGAGAAATCAGGGCTAATTCAATTCGTCTGGCTGCAGATGGCTCGATCAATTTATGATTAAGCACAACCTAAAAATATTTTCTCAGAATGTCAGGAAAAATAAAACACTTACAGACCTTATCTTAGAAACCCAAAAAAATATCTTCGATATCATCCTCATCCAAGAACCTCCACGGTCTCTACTCAGACATATTCCTAGTCACACAAATCTTGAAGGCGACCCTCTTTATGGCACCCCGAACCACCCGGACTGTACACTATTCATACAGGATCATTGTAATATCGAAAACTATCCAAGAGTTACAACATACATTAACAAACGACTCTCAAGAATGCGATTCTCTCTCAGAAAGGATCTTATAAATCATCACGACATTAACGTTATCGACTTCCACAACGGACAAGATGTACAGTGTATCATCAATGTCTATTCAGATAGCAACCAAACTGCGATTCAAATCCTGCGCGATAACATAAGAAATATCGGTAATACGATTGTCATGACAGGAGACTTCAATATTAGGGACAGCGATTGGGATCCTAACGTCCACTATCATTTGATTCACACAGAAGACTTAATGTTCATTGCTGATTGTCTTGATCTAGAGTTGGCTACACCAATCAACCCAGGCCCCACTAGATTTGCGGACAACCAATGCAACTCCAACTCCGTCCTGGACCTCGTATTCATGAACCCCAGCAATTTGGGCTTTAACAAACATATCCTCAAACTGGAAATACACCTCCCTTCTGACTATGTCCCCCTTTTCATCGAGGTAAGCATAAAAGAGGAAAACACTGACTTTACCTTTCAGGCTTTAAAAAAAGACAGCGACAACGAGATAGCATTCGTTAACGACATCATAAAAGGTGTAAAAAGCATAGACACTTTGAATTTAAAAAACCAGGAAGACATACTTAGGTGCGTCGCCGCTTTTTCCTCAACGGTCAAGGATGCGTGGTCCACACACTCTATGACTAAGAGAATCACTAAACATTCCAAAGAGTGGTGGAATGAACAGTGTTTGGTGTGTATTAACAAATATCATGAGTCAGGTGACATCGCCAACTGGAAAGTCTTCAAAGCAGCTGTTCGAAACGCCAAGAGAACATTCTTCGATCAAAAAATTCAAGAAATTGCGTCATCAAACAAGAGACCATGGGACCTCATGAATTGGGTAAAAAAGAAGAACTTACCAGCCATCAAGGCAATCTACCATGAAGGACAACCTTGCAATAATCTCGAGGCACTATGGAATGCTCTTCATAGCTCATACAATTCAGCCGATAACAGGGCGATTAGCACGAGATTTCTAGATGGCATTAACCAATGCAACAACATAGACTGGCCTCCCTTCACAGGTCAGGAATTCAAAGATGCCATAGCTAAGTGTTCAAACGCTTCTTCTCCGGGACCTGATCACGTTACATGGAGACACCTTAAACCACTAATCTTAGACAAAGCGTGTTTAAGTAAGGTTGTAGATATCGCTAATGCATGCATTACAATAGGTTATTGGCCTGATCAATTCAAGGAGTCTACGTTGGTCATCATTCCGAAACCCAACAAAACATCATACAATACACCCAAGTCATTCCGACCAATCGTCTTACTCAATACCATGGGCAAACTCATAGAGAAGGTTATAAGCAATAGGCTTTAGTTTCACCTTTCAGCCAACGGATTTCTCGACCCTAATCAACTTGGGGGTATAAGACAACGGTCAACCATTGATGCTGGAATGTATCTTACGCACCTCATACGTGCAGGTTGGATGAAGGAATGCCACACAAGTGTCATAGCTTTTGACATCACCCAATTTTTCCCTTCACTTAATCATGATTTCCTCTCTTTATGTCTCGCTAAAGCTGGCCTTAACGCTAACGTTCTAAAGTTTTTCATAAACTATCACTCCAACAGATCTATGACATACACATGGAACAATTTCACATCCCAGAAATTCGCTACCAGTGTAGGCGTTGGTCAAGGATCCGCCCTCTCTCCCATCTTATCCGCTATATATCTCACTCCCATTATAAAAACATTCAAAAAAAGAATAAAAAATCTAAAAAAAGAAATTCACGCAGACATTTTATTGTTTGTTGACGATGGTCTTTTAATTTCTCAGGAGAAGAGTTATGATCTATCTTCTGCATTCCTCTTCAGTAGTTATAACATGATTTCAAAAATCTTCACAGATGTGGGCCTCGTCATGGAACACAACAAATTGGAAATTTTTCACTTCACTCGAGCCTGAAACCCCCCTAATCCCTCCCTTGATCTCATGTCAATTGGGGGCCCCATACTCCACCCCAAACCTATTTGGAGATATCTAGGCTTTTTTTTCGATTGAAAACTCAACTTTCACCAACATGTACACCACTATGCGACCAAATGCATTTTGACACTTAACGCCATGAAAATGCTAGGCAATTCCTCAAGAGGTCTTCTACCAACGCAAAAACGTCTTTTGTACAGAACATGTATCGTACCGATAGCTCTCTATGGATTCCAACTGTGGTTCTTCAAAGGCGCACCCACAGTAAAAAATATCGCAGAATTAAAGAAAATGCAGCGTAGAGCAGCCTTGTGGATCACGGGGGCTTTCCATACGTCTCCTACAGAAGGCATTGAAGCGATTGCAGGGCTTATGCCAATAAAACTACATCTTAAAAAACTCAACAGTTGACATCATCTCAAATACGCAACCATTCCTCCATCTCATGCCATAAACTCTCTCCTTGATACTCATCAGAATAAAAACCTAATTCAACACAAATTCACACTAGCAAGTCTTACTGACAAACAAAAGCTAAAGCTGAAAAGTCCTATCAAAGACGTCAGTGAAAGACTCAATGAAATCAAAGACGAATTCGACCCCTTTCATTCCATTTTCCATCCTGGTTTGCGATTAGTAGATCATTTCTCTGATAGAATAATCTTTCATTCTCCTGATTCATCTGAAGACGAAGGTCTTTTTATCCATTCGTCCAAACTCAATCTAGCATTCGAAGAATCTCAAAAATCATCTAAAGGCATTACTATCATCTTAGATGGAAACGTCAAAACATCAGGATCAGCCACAGCTATCGCACATATATGGAGAGATAATAAAGTCACAAATCGACTCCAAATGCATACAAGCAACATTACCCCGTTGGAAGCTGAACTAATGGCCATCCGAATTGGTGTCATATCAGCGCTAGAAAGTGCAGAAAATTACAAAATCATAGTCATCACAGATGCTCTTGAAGCCGCTAAAAAAATCACCTCATCAGGCGACCAATACCTCCAAAAGTCCATCATTCCCATTGCAGAAAATTTACATCACTTCCTCGGCAAAGATGGCCACAATTCTATTTATTTCTGGTACTGTCCTAACAAATTAAAGTGGCCCAGGCATGCTTTAGTCAATGAAGAAGCCAAGTCCTCTCATGGACCGCTAAACCTCCCGGAAAAAAACTCCTTACTATTCAGCAAAAAGAAAGAATGCGACCTTCTACTTGAGTCATGGCAGAAATCGTTCAAAGAGAGCCGAAAGAAAGGTCAACTATTCCTTGACTTCGAAGACGACAATGAAAAGGTCATCAAACCGACATATGCCAAGGGAGGTTCGTGGTTGCCACATATAGGAATATCAAATTCTGTATGTGCGAGATTCACTCGTATGATGACCAGATACGCACCCATAGGAGAGTACCAGCAAAGATTCTTCCCTAATTCACCGACTCAATGCCCATGTGGCGAAGTGGATGTCCAAACAAGAGAACACATTTTCATGCAATGTAAACTGTACAACGCTGCATTGCGTCCTAGAGACATATGCATTTCTAGCTTCGTTGAGTTTGTTGTCGGCAATCCAACATCCTTCTGTTTCGACAATGGTTGAACATCTGGCCCTGATCCTCTTCTGCTCTGCCTTACTGTTATATGTTTCGTCTTTCTTTCCCTTATGTTCTTTCTACTTTTGTTTCTCTTCTCTGTGTCTTTCCTATAGTTACTCATTTCGTTGCTAGCTTATCTAAGTAGATACTATGTGTCTACCATGGTCTGCCTACGCGCCCCGTGTAATAAATCAATGATTTAAAAAAAAAAAAAAAAAAAAGTGTTCCTTCAATTCTAAGGTACTGTGTTCTATCCTGGATTTGTATCTGGATACCAAAAGTCATATTGACCAGGGTCGGGCGATGCTACAGAGAACAGTGAACACCATCTATCTCTCATTCGGCAGTAAATAGGTTCAGCATCTCATCGCAGAGCCTCGATAATTAGTCCCTTTGTCATATATTGCTTCACCAAGGTTCAATACTGTAGGGCTAAAGTGGTCTTTTACTTGTGTGTAGACCAACGGTGTCAATGACAACAAGCAGAGTCTGGATCCAACGATTGCTTTCAACCAGTTGCTTGTACGAGCTGTGTCAAGTAACAAATACAAGTGTTTGCCTCCTAAATGAGCGACCTCGTAAACGTCTACCATGTATATCGAGGTTCAATTGAATTTTCGATGCAATGTTTATGATCCCAGAGAATGCAATGGTCACACAAGCTAGAGCCCACAAAGCGCATTTATCGCTGACTTCATCTGGCCCACAAATTCCTGGAGTCGAATGCACATCTCAGCTAATAGGAAGACAAGTGCATTCAGTTGAATACTCTTTCCCGGACCAGACATGAGAGTAAGAGGAAGCATCGCATACCGAGTATTTCGGTATAGACGCGAGTAGCCCTTGGTAGACTAACTGGTTGAGATGTGACGAGAGAACCAGACATGCCTTGTTCTTTCTCAGTTGCCAAAGTTTCGCTGAGTCTCTGGCCGAGCCTCTCGCCTCCTGCTTCGGTAGTATGCTTCACTCGAGCCATGTGCCAGGCCCACATCTCAATGAGAAACTCGGCAAATTCGGCAAATTGCGCTGAATGGGTTTGGTTGTCGATTCGACACTATATGCACCACAAAAGCTGGACACACCCTGAATGAATGCATCATCACGTTCAGATTCAGCCTCCCAAGGCTCTTTTAAATTGACTATTGCATTGAACGGAACAAAATCAGAGAAGATATCCTCGAGCGGTTTGCCCTGGTAAGTTGTTGGATTTGTTTTCGTTGGGTAGTCCACCACCGGTGCCAAAACATCGTCGTGCGCTGCTACGTTCTGGAGTTGATTGTTCGGTGGAGGCAAGTAATCCTGCGAGAAGTTATCCTGAGGCAGTCCATCATAGAACTGAGTAGTCCCTGGCGATGTCATGGTTTGAAGAGTAATGTGAAGTCACACTCAAAAATTAAATGCGGTCACGATGAGAAATAGATGTCACATGTGTTACATCTACTCTCGAAAAACCTCACTTCAGGTCTCAGGAGGCGAGGACTTGTAGATTTATCAATGTTCTGAAATCCTTGAAACTTGTCTGCCAATGTAGTGTAGTGCTCAGACTTGCCCTAAATTCTAGCCATCGTTATTCATGAGAACTACGGCCGCGGATATCCAGCCAGGAGGTATTTAATTTAGATGGTCTAAAGTGAGCATATGGTGAGCATATGGTTCACTACTTGAAAACTTAAAAGTGTCTCTTGTGTCTCTGGTTTGGTTCATCGAACCTAGTCCGGTCTGTCTTACCTTTGTTGTGTCTGCTATTGCTGTTAAGTATGCCACTTCATTGGTAAGCTCTAGTCCGAACATTCTCAGGTAGCGATAAACATCAGTCGACACTGTCCAAGTGACTACCGTTGCTATGAACACTGGTAATAAGGCCTTAAAAGTGCCCAATAACTCTTCGAGTTCCCTGTGAAGGTGCCGGCCAATGCGTTCAGGATCACTAGCGGCTCTTCACACACTGTCCGTGTGAATATTTTCGGAAACCATTTATAGTCATCAAATACCATCATAAATGTAGAGACTTAATTGATTACTATCGATTGACGACTAGTTTGCGCAAAGCGTTTCTCGGATTGATTTACAAGTATCAATTACACGACTCAGAATAACAAATCTGT
>Ga0153957_100077_pt1 | contig 69968 bp, 72 predicted proteins | sample TSFL041MetaG_FD_104745 | JGI IMG/M metagenome (GOLD analysis project Ga0153957, IMG submission 104745) | Attine ant fungus gardens microbial communities from Florida, USA - TSFL041 MetaG | ecosystem: Host-associated > Fungi > Mycelium > Unclassified | place: USA: Florida, Wekiwa Springs... | reverse complement strand
TGAACTCTAGCATTTGTTCAACTACATGACCAACTACAGGTTATGCGTACAACGTTAGCATAGCAGATTCAAATCGCGCAAATGAGGTGACCATTAAACCCTCATGGACCCGTGGTCTCGCTCTTCATCCGCTTGGTACGTTCCAAATTTTTGATGACGTCATGAGTCTAACCTTATTCGACTTTATCTCCGTGATCCATTTCCCAGCTACTGTGGTTTCTTTATTAGCCTTTGCATTCGCGCTCTCCGAACAAGTCACTGTTGCACTTGTAGCATCATTATTGGCTTGGGTGGCCTCGCTTCTCTCCTTTGTGGCATTCATCATCGATTTGATTCTTTTTGGTTGGTCCAAGCATGAGTTTGGAAGACTCAACATTGATGCAAGTACCGCTACTGCTCCAGGTGAGCTTCCATTTTGTTTGCCTATCAATATGGACCATGAGCTACATTGATGTGCTAAACTTACTGGGTTTACTCGCTTTCAATCAATTTCTATCATTTCTGATCACATGACTAATTTCATTATTCCTTTAGGAACTTGGGTCACATTTGTCGCCTTCGTCATTCTTTTGGTCGGCGGATTCGGTACATGCTGTGGCCGAGCTGTAGATCGTCGGGCCAAACGTCGTGCCGCTGATGCTGCTGCTGTTGAGACTGCCCATGCCAAGGAGGCGGCTGCTGCTGCTGCGGCTGCCCACGCTCAAGAGAAGATTGCGGACGAGAGTGCCGGTGCGGCAACTCTTGGCAAATCTAGTTGGGCGAGTAAATTTAGATTTGGTAAAAAGGTGGAGACTTGAAGGAAACAGGAAACGATTCTTAAAGCATCCGGTCCGGTTTTTTGATGTGCGATGGTTACAAGGTGTCTTGTCAACTGTCAAATCACTTTATGATTCTTTTTCTTCTTTTCGCGTTATAATTAATATGTTCTTCTTGACAGTAGATCTTTGTTATACCCACTAATGACGAATTCTCCGCCTTCTAACTCCACCCCTTCCTTTGATTCATGTTTAATGAATGCTTGACATGGTAGTGTAATGAGAGAAATGTAACTCGTTGACTATATTGACGACCACTTTACATAGAATTGTGAATATTGTCCTTGTTTTCTACAATTTGAGGTCTTGAGGAATTCTGTCTGATCTGTCTGAGAAAGAGGTACATCTGCAACTTCGGATAAATAGTGCTATCTGGACATGCTGAATCTAGGTCTCGGAAATGCATGCATGGAGTGTGACCGGTGCGGTTCTCATTACCAACACTATCACGAAAATGCGTGTCTGGTTTGGATATTTGGATCGACGATCTATTATTTTTCCTCGACCAAGGACGTCCTTTGTCGAGTCAAGCCTGGAGTTTTCACCCTGTGAAACGAGACTTAAAAGACTATGTGGTCGACTTCACCAGAACAGGACAGGCCATGAGCAGTTTTTGATGCCTGTTGTTGAAACAAATGTCAGTTTGACGGATGCCTCGTTTCTCTGGCAAGTACTACAATCTCATTGATAAAGATTTGCAGTACCAAAGATCACAATCGAAACGGTGGGAGGTTGATAGTCTGTGCATTAGAATGTGATGATACCGGAACATAGCTGGGTGATTTTTAACACTTATCTGTTCATTTCCCCTTGGTATAACAATTTTTAAATCTGTCGCGCAAGATATCGAATTGTTTATTCTCTGACATCTCGATCCTGCACTACTATCAAACTCGTAATGGCCTGAAGGGAGAACGGCAAGTGCCATTCTTGATCCAGTATCATTACATCATCATCTATGTAAAGGAATTTCCGAAGCTTGGACGCATAACCATCGAGACAAATGCTTCACGCATTTCCTTCAGAACAGTGTCATCATACTACGAGACAGTGATATTTTCCAATAGTGTTCTGATTTCCGGCTCATAATCAATTTCAGTTTTAACCTCAGCAAGTAATGGCAAAAAACAGCAACCACCGCAATCATCACTCATCCTGTTGAGTAGTAACAGGAAGTGAATGACTATAGATTGATCACAATGGTCGAGGAAAACTTTATATTTCTCATATTAACAAAGAGAAACTCTGTAAAGTCATCTGACCACATATCTGCGTCGGGTAGGCACAATCGGGAAACGGTAAACTTGAGACTAGTGAGTGTAAAGCACTCATTTCCTCATTCTCCCAACTTTTGTTGAATGAAAGAGAAGGAAACCGAAGCTGATGATATAGGGAATTGCAAGCTGAATCTGAATGAAAATTCCATGATAAATGTTTCAGATTTCGTGTGGATTCGGGACACGCTGGAAAACACGGTAGAAGTCAGGCCTAGCGCTGTTAAGAGCACGAAATTTGACGAGGCTGGGACACTGAAAGGAGTAAGGAGATAAAAAGATCAACTGCCACATCGACGAATTCTAATGAAGCCATCTGCTCCCAGATAATTGAATAGATAAAGGAGGCAGGGAACGATGGATCGTAAGACTTCGGAGGCGGGTGAAACCAACAAATGAGATGCTTAATTCGTCATAGTCTAACAAGGTCCCCACTGTGTACCGTAGCTCAGTGATGGCAATGAATTAGAAAAAAGGGATGCTGAACATATATTCTTCTAAAAATTTATCATGGTACTCAATTGCAGTCCACTGTAGCATACAATGTACACTACAAAATCCAAAACTATATAGATGTGATGATGATGATGAAAATAGACTTATTTCTAATGTCTACCCAAAAGCTGCAGGATTTTCGGATGAGAACTCGACAATTTTTTTAATGAACATGCAATCTTCAGAGTCATAAGTGAAATGATGACAATCGTTCATGATATAAACTCTTGTTTCTAGATCACGAAAGCCATAGGGACACAAGTGATTACCGGTTGGAATGAACCTTTTTTAAAGTCGCCTATAGGAGCATGGTTTAGTATAACCTTCCAAATTGTTTAAGGTAAGAAGATCGAATGCATTCTTTTTGCTGATTTAAATTTGACCCTTTGCTTTACTACGGTTGAGCGAACAGATCCATGGTTGACACATACTTTCCGGGATTTCTCTCCTAATACACCGAGGGACGTAAAGGAGTTCGAACTAGAGTGCTCTTTGCGTCTTTGTCGAAGCATGTGCTGAATATCTCTGTTCCAAGATATGGTTATACAAATCCTGTCTAAGAATAAGTTTATCAGAATGGTTTGTCCGAAGCAGGAGTTTTGTCCTCGTAATAGTTGCCTAACTATGGGGCTCTATGACATGTGTGCCAGAGTAAGATAGAAGTCAACACTGACGATTGGGACCTTGACAAGGACTTCACGGCGGACAAGTGGCGTCACAGAAAGAAGCTATAGAATCTTGAGCATAAAAATGTCACACAAATATTGGGGGACATACCAGTAATACAGCGGCTCCGGCACTGGCACCCCAAATTCCGAGGCTGTTAACCCAAGGCCTTGAAGACTAGGAAGAATTCAGGGATAAGTATGAGAGAGAAAAATGATAAACACCATGAGTATAGCATTCAAAGGTGTTTGAGCTTTGAATGTCAGGCGTGCCATAGCAAACAAGGATGAAAGAATGAGCAAAAGAAATGTAGAAGAGGAAGCTGTCGCAATCACGTGAAAGCATTCAATTTTTTGCTAATGCAAGACAACAGCGTAAAGATCGTCATCCTCCAGTCTCCCATAGCCTATGAAAATGGCCCAGATGCGCGGGTGGGCCGCCTGCTCATTACTTTCACCTGGAAGTTTGGACATTACATGATGTACTGCCATTTGTGCTGCCTTTGCAGCAGCAAGTCACAGCATATCCTGTATGCAACAATGGATGTATGTGGCAGCACTGCATGTGTTCACATTACAATGATGTATACAAGTGCTGTTTGCCTACTCCAGGCCAACAGATATGTTCACTGGAGATTAGAACTCGTATATGCCGTCCATCCTGGGAAGGGGTCTCTCTCTCTGCGATCGACTTTACCTTCGCAAATGGGAAAGCAGCGCCCATCATATTCTGTGTGTTGAATGTGGTTGCACTGGATCACATGGTGCATATTTAGAAGTCAAGTCGCCTGTCAAGTCTCTAGACTTGTCATGCTCTACTACCTGTAGCTGCACTGATTGTCACCATTACACTTTTCTGGTGTCATCCAATACTTGTACAACACATCCCCGGAGAATATAGTAGCGAGCAATCAGGTATATTGCATGTCTCATTGCACCAACTAATCGATTCTTCACTGTAGTCCTTCTCCCAGCTCTCAGTCATCCACCAACTGCATACGTTTGCCTTCTGTGGACATCTATATCTCCACCCTCTTCACACCCCCTGAATCCTCCTCCACGGAAAGTCAAGCATCCACCATTTTCTCCAGAACCTCAGATTTACATCTTACTGGACAACTGCAGTTGCCTAATTGAACTTATTGGACAACTAGACCAACTCATTTATTTCTTCTGCATCACCAGTTTGTGTTACGAAATCTGAGACATTATTACCACTATAGGTAGCCAGTTTACTGTAGGCTCTCACTCAGTTGTCTACCACACCGGGTGATGTCTGAGATTATTATTATTATAGTTGATAAAAGAACCTAGTTGGGAAAGGCAAGGGTGCCCACTTGAAAAAGTGTAAGAAAGGTGATGAGCCTCCAGTATTGGAATGCCCCAAGATCAAGATCATGCCACGATCATGCCACCCAAGCCACCCTTTCACCTACGTGCAATTAATCTATCGAGCTATTATCGATGACAAGGCTGCTGCAGTAAATCTGTAATTGGGTTATGGCAATCTAAATACGTGGATAGAGCATGGATGGTCCGTGAATTGCTATCCTTTTCTCAATATTCTCATAGAGTTCTGTGCGGCATAATCTACCTTCTGGTCGTGCTTTTCTGAAGATCGAGTGTTGTGGCGGGGACAGAAGCAAAGGCTTTTTCTGGGACTGATGACAGATATGCGCAAATGCTTGAAGAGCAAGAAGCTAAAGCTTTGCAGGACGCAGCTGCTGGAACAAAAGATGGACCGAGTCAGCCTGGAAAATGCAAGGACAAGCGTACGCCTCTGGATCTGCCGCTAAAACGGAGCCTAAAGATCCCCCTTCCACCTCCCCTCACGTCTACCGAGCACCACAATTATCTAACCGTACAGGTGCCTAATTATAGCAACAATGCGACGATGGTAACATGATTGTTTTTCTCTATAGCAGCATCAACATTTTCACGGACATCTGACAGCAACCTTTTCCCACTGTAGGACTGTTATTCATTGTTTCGTTCTACCCTTTTAAATTTTTTTGTCGACTTGTTTTCTTCGTAGGCAATCCCATTACATTTAATCCCACAGCACCCAGAGAGCTCCCATAGCTCCCCAAACCAGTCAAAGACACCAGGAACGCACTCTCCCACCATGTCCCCTCTCCTTGAACACGAACCCTGACATATGGAACTCCATCCATGCTCACTTGGCTATGCTCTGCTACTCACCCAGTCCATTCCCCCTATATTTTTCTCTACTTTTTTTTGTTCTATGTTTGTCTCTTTTGTATGACACAATTTGTATATTTATCAGAGGCAGTGAGCCCACGTGGTCAGTAGACTACCATACACCACGTTCCAAATTATTGATCAAAAAGAAAAAAAGGTGGATTGTGACAGGTCTAAACGACTTCAGATCTCATTCGAGCGGCGACTTGACTTCTAAATATCCGCCGTGTGATTCAGTGTAACCACATTTAACACACTGAATATGAGTATGATGAGTGCTGTGCTGCTTTCCCATTTGCGAAGGTAAAGTCGATCGCAGAGAGAGACCCCTTTTTAGAATGTACTGATCTGGCAGAATACTTGTCTTAGTCGCAATGGACGCACTTATTCAGCTTCATTTCTAATATTGCCAGATATCCAGAGAATCATTTATTCACATCTTGGTCTACTCCCACAAAAGTGACTACTTGAACTAGTTATCAAACATGACCTTTCATATGCCCCATCATTCATTCATCATCATCTCATCATATCTATCATTCTGGTAAGGGAACCTCAAGACAGCAGTTTTGTCGATACCAAATCTTGAATGCATAGCCATCCTTCTTCAGCGAAAAATATGCCTCACACATTCCCTTCGAAACAGTTTTATCATACTGCACAATATGCAAGGAGAATTGTCTTCTTTTATGAGGGTCACGGAAGTGAAATAATGGAACCATGTGAGAGGCAATTTTGTCTTCCATTCGTGCACTGTCTTCATTGAATCTATATCCCAAAAATACGGACTCAATCACAATCTCTGCAAGTACTGGCAAAATGCAAGAACCCGCCCAATCATTCATCTTGTTGAGTAGTGACAGGAGCTGAACAACCATGGAGAATGTACACTCCGAAAGGTGAATACTTTTCAAGCCTTTCAGTTCCACAAAGACAAACTCCATGAATTCATCCGACCAGCCCTCGGTGTGGAAGAGGTGTAGCTGGGAGATGCTCGGAGGAAAATTTGAGACTAGGGAGCGCAAGGCACCCATTTCATCCTCTGCTAGACCAGTACATTGGGGTGGGCTATGCCAGTGGAATGTACAAAGAGAAGGAAATCGAAGCTGATGGGATAATAAATTGCATATTGGCCTTGAATCAAATCCCCATGACAGATGCTTCAACTTGTGTGCGTGACCAGAGAGTTGGGGAATGTGAAGTGTTTTTGGCCAACGGCTGTGCAAAGCATGAAACTCGACAAGATTGGGACACTGAACGAGTAAAGACATGCAAAGATCAATTGGCCAAAAGTCGAGTTTTAATGAGGTGATTTGCTCCCAAGGTAATTGAACGTCTCTAGGGATTCCGAAATATTTCAGCTCAAGCTTCCGGAGATGAGTGAAGTCGTTCAATAAAACCCTTGGTTTTATTGGCTCACATAACACTCCAGAACTTAATTTTAGACTCTCGACCGAGGACAACCAGGACATAGGAAATTGAGGAAAGTCCTGCATTGGCCACTGACAGACACCGTCTATACTGAGTGTATGGACCTTGGGCACATATTCGTGTATTTTGTTTAACGTCTTCACTGGCAGCAACTTAAGAAAGGGTCTAAAGTGCACGTCAAGACGGAAAGGTGAGTTGCCGGAATTGTTTACGTAGAGCAAGAGCAATTGCAAGTCTAGAATTTCATCGAATGACTTGCTTATATATAAAGTGAATTGGGACCAGAGCTTCGGAGTCGAAAGGATAGCATCCCTCCACTCTGAACATATGTGCCCGAGGCGCACAAATTCGCGCTGCGACCCATACGTTTCGCCACCGAATGTATAGGAAAAGATATGGCATAGAATCTCAACCGGTAAGGTCCTGGTTGAAGCCATCAAAGCGTTTTGCTGCTGCAAACGGGTGACGCGTCGAGTGCGCATAGAATTGTAAGAGAAGTAGTGCGACGGACACACTGACGCTCATGATTCCAGTCACTTGACCCAACATGATGTAATCTTTTCTTGATTCAGCATTTATATTCCGCAACAAGTAAGCTAGTACCAAGACGCGGAGGGCCTGAGCAGGACCCGACATTAGATGGTGTATCTACAAAAGGCACGTGGCCATAGGAGGAGGAGGGTGTAGGTGAAGTTTTCTAGCGGTAGTATCTGAAGGGGTTGTTATAGCAGTAAACATTCCCCATTGATAGACAGTTGAATGGTCTTCACACAGGTGCTGCAGTGAGCTACCAGAAATTATGGATATTCCGAGGTGCTGAAATTGTAGTACTAATAAGTATGACAGATAGGGCTCCCAGGTCTGTGCCACTTAGTCATACCATAATTGTATCAGTCATAAGTCTGGTTATTAGGCAAAATTCAACGCGAAATTCAACGCGTTTAATTCCACACCAACAAATTTGACTCGAATAACGCGACCATGGCCATGGCCTTCCCAGCTAACTTGCCTCCTTCCTAAGGGCTATTTTGAGTGGCGAGAGGCCGTATTTGTGTCAATTAATGCATGGGCTAAATCAAGAGGCTATGCATTTACAGCTCAGAGGTCAATGCGAGAGAAAAATGGCTTCTTAACTGTTTATTATGTATGCTATCGAAGCCACCGCCCTCCCAATACACTGGACAAGTGCCAGAGAAGAACAACTATACAATTATAGTTGGTACTGTATAGTTTGCGTTGGGGTTGGTGTTGAATTGTGTGGAATTCCGCATTGAATTTCGCCTAATAGCCAGACTTATCCTATGACTGATACGTTTATGGTATGACTAGGCAACAGACCTGTGTGCCTAGTGGGGGCCGACAAATAGCTATCCACACATTCGTGTGGGTTGAATACATTCTACCAATAATGACAATATTCCATTAACCTTTGCCTGAAGGCTGCATCATCAACAGCAGCCGAATTGGACATTAAGACCATGCAACTATTGGACATAGCTTGCGATAAGATCCCACGTCAATTTGGCCAGAGCAGCTCCAACACTCCAAACAACGACCTGCTTTCCAACAAGTTGCCAGAGATCCCGACAGACACGATAATAATGAACCGATCCCTGAGCCACCCTGATCAAAATTAGAAGAGAGCAAGAAGAGACCGTCAGTTATATCATTTCTCGCACCAAGCCACCCAATAAGTGCCAGGCCAAGGTCGAAATGCAACTCACTTGAGGAGGGCATTTACTCGATCATCCACCATCTTGTAAACGCCTTGTTTGAATTGGTCCGGCTCCACACGGAAAAGTGGACCATTATCGAGAAGGAGCCAAGCGCATCCGTTCGTCTCGGGATCCGGATTCGAGGCAGCATGAAAAATGGCCCCTGCGATGCGCGATACTGGTGTGAGCGGGATTCCCGCCAGAAATACCTTGATCGGGAGAGGGACGATAGCGGTATCTATAGAGGATTGTTAAAGAGAGTACATGTCGATATCTGGAGTTCCATACCGGAGAAAAAAGGATGGATAACGCCGACACGAATACCTTGCAGCTCAAGGGGAAGATGAAGTGATCTCATAATCCCTAAAATGGCGTGCTTTGAAGCCGTGTAAAAGGGTGCTCCTGGTATAGGCAACCATGATGCTTGATAAAGAAGCGCCTGTATTAACTTTCGTAGGAGGTGGAGAGAAAGTTAGTTTCTTACCCACTGAACCTATCAGAATGAGAGATTTGAGATTGTCTACATTCTGGTTCAATTTGAGGTAATGAACAGATAAATGAACAGCTAGGGTGAAAAGGTACCTGGGGAGTCGATGGAGATATTTTGTGGTGAGATGAGACTTACTGTAGATGACCCCAGTAAGGTTGACATCGAGTGTCAGTAAGTCTGGTTTGATTGGTTTACCAGTCTTGTTAAACTTCACTGAGCCAAGGTTTTCTTTTTCACCGACACCGGCGTTGGGAACCTAGAAGAACCTTCCCAATGAGCGACATACCAGATGCACAAGATTGCGAGTAGGGATCATGCAAAAGAGGATGGATCATATTTACAACAATATCAACCGAACCATATTTTGAAATGGCCGTCTCGAACATAGAGACTTGGTCATCCCATATAGTAACATCACACCTCACAAAAATAGCTTGTCTGTTCTCGAATTGAGTCCTTGATTTGAAAAATAAAAACAAAAAACACGTACCCTCCATCTGCCACGATCTCCTGAACAGTTTTCTTCCCACCCTCAGCGTCTCTGTCACCGATAATGATTTTGGCCCTGGCACCAACGTGAGGTTCCAGGGTATCAGACGATAATGGCCAGATGCTGACCCGTATGACGCAAAACGCTTTGCTGCTTCCTTGCCAATGCCGTTGGCAGCACCTATCAGCAAATGAGCCAATGGGACATTACACCATATACAGATGGTCGTATTGGAAATGTGTCAGGTGAATTTAGTCCAATAAGAGGAAGTATACTAACCGGTTATCACAACGACTTTCTCTCGAACACGAGCGCTATGCTCAAAAAGATGAGTGTCAGGTACATGAGCCATACCCTTGTAGAGCAGGACCAAGAGGATGTGTGATAGTGGGACAGGCAGAAATACAACTCCTCATGGCATGTGGTTTACTTTGTATGATTAGTCAATTGCTATGACTGAGACAACTCATTCACATGTCAAGTCAAGTCAATGCATGGGATTACAATGTGTGCAGTCCATTGACCTGATCAAGGACAATCACAGGCTACACAGGATCCCTAACCACTGGTTACAAGTTATATCTATTGGGTTTGATGGTGTGACCATTCCAGCACATTGTCTCCATTGTCTCCACGACGTTCCCGCTTACATCACTCAAACGACGCGCATAAATATTAGTCCTACATTGACCAACTGGGTTCCAGCTCGACCCCCCCAACCAACTCACTAGGTCACCAATATGGCAGGGACCCAAGAACCAAAACACGAGAGCAGGCTCGCCCCTGATTCCGCCCTTTTACCATATAGGAAGTCATCTTGGGTGGACGAACAATCTAGAGAGACAAGTTTACGATGGGTAACATGGTTTAAAACTGACTATAGTGGGTAGGCAAGGTTATAAAGTGTGGGGGAGAATCAGGAGATGGAAAGCATTACTTGGAAATATGGTGGCATTCATTTTTTCTACAGCTCCTTTGTATCATTTCCCTGGGGGGGGCGGTATTACACCAACTATTCAGGCAACTGACAGCTGGAAGACTCATGGAACGAGGTTGAAATGTATCGATCGAAAGAAGTTTGGGGAGTATTTTTAGTCATATTCCGCAGACACTGTTATCGCACACCCTTCGCCTGTTACGGAGTTGTGTATATACATGACAAATGGTAGCAGGCTTGGAGAAAAAAATAACGCAATCTTAGTACCAATCATGGTTGTTAAACACAAAATAAAACTCACATCGTGAATGTCCCCAATAAACTTGACCAAATAGAAGTCATTTTATACCAAACCGTATTTACAACTGATCGACTGCTGCTTGGTGGCTTCCCTGAACATTACGGGAGATTTTATACATAAGCCCAGACTCAGGCTTGTACATGTCGGATATTCCATTACGCTCCTTTCGACGAAACAAGACACCCAATTACATTCCACTTGTCGATAACGACACACAACAAAGATCAAACGGATATCCTGATTCTTCTCGTACCCCAGACAGTATTCAAGGAGAGATGCCGGTCACAACGAGCATAATCAAAACTTCTGTGACCAGTAGTCGGAGAAATGGCAAATCGAAGGGGAAGGATAGATATATGGATGATCCTGAGGAAGAGAGGCTGCTCAGGGATAGCTTCGAAGAGGGTTCTGAGCAATCTGCAAGGCCCCCATCACCTGTTAAAGTGCGTTCAGTCGTCTAGTATCGGTGGTATCGTCGACAATGTGTCTTATTTAGCCTCGTTCGCGCGCACGCTCGCTTAGGAGTTCATCTCCGAAGGACAGGTCCCGCGCTATTCCCTTTAATCCACTGGGTGAATTCTTTTTTTTCTTCATGCCGAGAACTCTTTAACGTTCTTCCAGATAAACTACAATCTCGATTTCCACCCAACATCGTCAAGAATCAGAAATACAACGTAATCACGTTTCTTCCCCTGGTGTTCTATGAACAATTCAAGTTTTTTTTCAACCTTTATTTCCTTCTCGTCGCATTGTCGCAATTTATACCGGCACTCAAGATTGGTACGTGTACAGTTTGCTTTCCGTTCCACTCATGGCATCTAACATCACCTAGGGTTTATTGTAACGTACATCGCACCTCTTGCATTCGTCCTCTCTGTGACCATGGGTAAAGAGGCGTTTGACGATTATAAACGATATTTAAGAGACAAAGAAGCCAATTCACAACGTTACCTCACTCTTCAACGACCAGAACACCATTCCTCGCGCTCCATCGGCAATCGAAACGACGATGTTGATAGTGAAGCCTTATCAGAAGAAACGTACCTCAATAAACATGTGAATGCGAGATCCGTCCCCTCGTCTTCAATTCGTGTAGGGGATTTGGTGCACTTAGAGAAGAACCAGAGGGTTCCTGCGGATATGGTTTTGTTGCATACGTCAGAAAGCAGTGGGACTTGTTTTATCAGGACCGATCAGTTAGACGGAGAAACAGACTGGAAACTGAGAGTTGCGGTTCCGGAGACGCAAAAGTTGCAGGAGACCGATCTGGTCAAGCTTGATGCAGAGATTTATGGTTCATTTCTTCTTTCCCTTGTAAGATTATATTCACTCATTTTACTTTTCAATAGCGGATGCTCCGATAAAGGATATCCACACTTTCATCGGAACGTTCACGCTCAACAAACCTCTGAAATCATCTTCACCTGAAGGCAACGAAAACGACGGTGTTCCACTCCGCTCTATGCCTCCTTCAGTATCACCGCTGACAGCTGAGAACGTTCTGTGGTCAAACACGGTTTTGGCAGCAGGTAATGCTGTTGGGTTTGTAATTTACACGGGGCAAGATACGAGAGCGGTTATGAATACTAGTCATCCGAAGACGAAGGTTGGATTGCTGGATTTGGAGATTAATCAACTAGCAAAGGTGCGTATTTGTTTTCTTTCCATAGTTTTCTGATTAAAGGAATATTGTAGATCTTGTGTGCTGTAACATTTGCGCTGTCGCTCGTTCTCGTTGCTTTGAATGGTTTTAGGGGGTTGTGGTATATTTATGTTTTCAGATTTCTGATTCTATTTTCTTCAATCATACCCATCAGGCAAGTTGTCTTTTCTTTCATCACTGACAGACCTCTGATATTAGTCTAGCCTCCGTGTCAACCTAGACATGGGTAAAACCTTATACGCACATCAAATCATGAATGATCTAGAGATCCCGAATACAATTGTTAGGACGAGTACGCTCCCTGAAGAACTGGGAAGGATAACGTATCTGCTAAGTGATAAAACGGGAACTTTGACTCAGAATGGTACGCTTGCGTTCACTATCTTTTTTGAGCAAGGAACAGTTTTCATGTGCGATAGAGATGGAAATGCGAAAACTGCATATGGGTACGATGTCATACAGTGCGGATTCGATGGATGAAGTTGTTCATCAATTGGAGCTGGCTTTTGGTACTTTGGGTGATAATGGTAAGTGCTCTGATGCCTTTTTGTTGCTTTTTTACGATTGACTGTATCTGTTTTCAGTTTCGATGAGACAGGCAACGCTATCGACTGGAATCCAGTTGTCAAGAGGTCGACGAGACATGTCTTCAAGAGTGAAAGATGTAGTTCTTAGTCTTGCTCTATGTCATAATGTAAGCCTTTTTTCACTCTGCCATGGCGTATCTTTATTTTATCCAAGGTGACTCCAGTCAACAACGATGACGGATCTGTGACGTATCAAGCATCCTCCCCAGACGAAGTAGCCATTGTCAATTGGACAGCCTCCATTGGACTGACCCTCGTTTTCCGTGATCGTACACGTATGGAACTTCAAACACCGTCAGGTTCTCGTCTTTCTTACGACATTCTATACATCTTCCCGTTTACATCTGAATCAAAACGTATGGGAATTATCGTTCGTGATACTTCGACGCATGAAATTCTCTTTTTGCAGAAAGGAGCCGATGTTGTGATGTCGAAGATCGTACAACGGAATGATTGGTTAGAAGAGGAAACGGCTAATATGGCGAGGGAAGGACTGAGGACGCTTGTTATGGCAAGAAAGAGGCTTTCACCAAATCTGTATAAAGGGTGGGAGAAGAGGTATCATGATGCGAGTGTGCTATTGGAAGGAAGGAATGAGGTGATGCAAAATGTGATTGGGGAGATATTGGAACATGATTTAGAGTTGCTTGGGTTAACGGGCGTGGAGGATAAGCTGCAGGAGGATGTGAAGGGGACAATTGAGTTGTTGAGGAATGCAGGGGTGAAGATCTGGATGTTGACGGGAGATAAGATCGAAACTGCCAGATGTATTGCTGTGTCGACCAAGTTGGTAGCGAGAAACCAATATATACATGAAGTAGCGAAGTGTGAGTGATTTTTGTCCGTTCTTGCCTTTGGATTCATTGCTAGACTCAATTTTCTCCAAGAATATGTAGCTGATTGGTTTTCATGCAGTGAAGACATTGAATCAGGCAAAAGACCAACTGGAGTTTTTACAGAATAAACTGGATTGTTGTCTAGTCATCGACGGGGAATCGCTACAGGCTCGTTTGACTTTCATGCCTTGGATGTCGTTTGGGTATTTCTAATCATTCTATTCTTCCAGATCTGTTTGAATTTGTTCCAAAACGAATTCTTTGAGATTGCGACGAAACTGTCGGCGGTGGTAGCATGTCGATGTTCACCGACACAAAAAGCAGATGTGGCGAGGCTTATACGGCAGCATACGAAGAAGAGGGTGTGTTGTATTGGGGATGGAGGGAATGATGTTAGTATGATTCAAGCGGCTGATGTCGGTGTGTTCAACCTGCTCCTCGCTCACGATGGCATACTAATTCCACTCTGACTCATATTACAGGCGTCGGGATTGTAGGTAAAGAAGGCAAACAAGCCTCTCTTGCAGCTGATTTCTCCGTTACACAATTCTCCTACCTAACAAAACTACTCCTCTGGCATGGACGAAACTCATACCGTCGAAGCGCAAAGCTGGCGCAATTTGTTATTCATAGAGGGTTGATTATATCGATAATGCAGGCAGTGTTTTCGGCAATATTCTATTTTGCGCCGATTGCTTTGTATCAGGGGTGGTTGATGGTTGGGTATGCGACGATTTATACAATGGCACCGGTGTTTTCGCTGGTGCTTGATAGGGATGTGAATGAGGATTTGGCGTTGTTGTATCCAGAATTATATAAGGAATTGACGAAGGTGAGTAAAGTACTTTATGAGTTCTTTTGGTTGACGTATGACTCATGCGGTCCACTCAGGGACGAGCGTTGTCATTTAGGACATTCTTCCAGTGGCTGATCATCAGCTTGTACCAAGGAGCTGGGATCATGATTATGTCCCTTGTGTTATTTGAGAGTGAATTTTTGCATATTGTGTCGATTTCGTTTACGGCGTTGATTTTGAATGAGTTGATTATGGTGGCTTTGGAGATTACGACTTGGTATGTGCCTTGTTCAACATCTTCTTTCCATGATCCGATTAAATGGTTGATTTATATTTTTATACATGTACTTAGGCATCTATATATGGTGATATCTGAAGTAGTAACACTCTTCTTATACGCCATAAGTATAGCGTTCCTTCCTGAATATTTTGGTGCGTCTCCACTAGTGGCGCCTCTCCTCCGCTTGACATGAAACTTCCTTGTCAAATGAAACCGGATCCTGATTTTGACTTTTTGACTATCTAGATTTGACGTTTGTGGTCACAATATCCTTCGCATGGAAAGTTGCAGTGATAGTTGGGATCAGTGCGATGCCGTTATGGATTATCAAGCTGATCAGGAATAAAGTGAAACCGTCTGCATCGAGCAAGTTGTTGTAGGGCCAAGTAAGGGAGTGGTTTTCTAGGGTATTTAATCTTGTTTGGGTTGGCAGAAAGGTGCCAGAAAGGTGCCGTTGTGACGTATCTATTACTATCAGGCGTTTATCTATTTATCTAGACAGTAAATGGGGTAAGGTCGGCACAGAACCGTAGGAGAGAAAATGTACTCTGGACTTTTCCGTAATTTACGAGCGGCCTGTATGATTTGGAGGCAAGTTTGGTCTTGAACTGGGCCAATTTGGAAGATCGCTGGGGGAATGAAACCCACGAAGAACGTAAATACTACGGATTCTGGTGTTTGTACGCCATCCCCCTCTCATGCGTTCGTTCGCCTCGCAGCTGCTCGCGGTCGCCCTCGTGGCCCTCAACCCTGCCGTCAATGCGCTCGCCTGGCAGCCTGCCCTCAGCCAGGCTGAGCGGCAGATTTTCCGCGATCGGCTTTTCCAGACGAACCTCCGTGGTCCGAGATGGAGTATGCTTTTTTCATGGTGTTTTTTGTGCATTGCTCAAGAGGAGTTGTTCAGCGGGAAACGACAACCAGAACGTTCTGCTCGACCTGGTTCTTTCAAACATGCAGAAAGCTGGACTCCAAGCTGAAGCCCTTGAGTATACACTAAACAGGCATGTCTTTGCTGTTTGCAACAACTTCTGTACTTAGTTGTGGCTTTTCACAATCGTAGGTGGGACCCTCGATGGTGGTCACTCTCGCTCAACCTCAAGGACGGATCTCAACTCGCTCTTCCGACGACCGGATACTGGCCTTACAGCGGTGACAGCGGTCCCGCAGGCGTTACGGCCCAAGTACACGATGCCGGTACGTATGGCTTGAACACCGACCAGACTCATGATGAGTCTACACTCGATCTTGAAAACCTGCCACCGGGTGGCAGTATCATCTTCTTTGACAACCCAAGTCCGACACGGAACTATTCTTTACCTGGTTATCATCTTCTTGGGTGCGTATATGCGCTCTAAATGAGGCTTTCATGAACTCTTTTCTCTAGAACCTCGCGCGATATTGGACCAGATGCTATTCCAGAAGTACGTGTATACCTTACTTTTTGCGTCATTTCATTGCTGACTTGTATTTTCCTCCTATCTCAGCTCGGCAATCTGACCAATCCCCATTGGCAATCTGAGAAGAAGCTCGATTTTGCCGATTTCAAAGATATGGGTATTAAAGGCGTTATTGCATCATGGGTGCACACTTCCGATGAAAATGCTGCGCTTCAATTTCTTCCCAATGCCGGAGCACCCGGAGATGGTAACTTATTTGATGTCCCGGCGCTTTATGTTGGTAATTCCACCGGAGAAACTATTCGAAATCTACTGCGTGAAGACAAGGTGGACACAGCTACGATCGTGCTTGATGCACCTAGCTATATGGCGTCTAGTCGGACCCTTGTCGGCAGACTTGAGGGGTTACAGAACAGCAGTGACAGCATCCTGTTGTACACCCATAGTGGGTTTCTTGCTTTAGCTTGATGTGGGGTCCCAGGCTAATACGATGAGTTTGCTTTTAGGTGATGGACCTTCTATTATTGAAGAAAACGGTGCGAGTCCTGAATTTTCTACCTAGAAACAAACACTGATATTGTTCCTTCTTCATAGGTCCCATTCTCTTATTGACAATGGCCGAATACTTTGCAAAAAATCGTCTCAATATCAGCCTCGAGTATGTCTCTCATTCCGTAGCCACAAGGACTTTGCTATCCCATCACATTCTATTATTTCTTCACTCCAGTTTCGATACATTTCTAATTTTTCTTTCATTAATAGTATTGTAATAACGACGGGTCACATGTCCGGTGGTCACCTTAACGAAAAACAATGGATGGACCAACGTCCTGAAATCCGAGACCGTGCAAAGGCAGCTATCGTCTGTGAACATTTTGGTGCCATAGAATGGAAGGACTCGGTGAAGGATGGGAAACCGGTTTATGAAGCCACAGGGCTAATGGAGCCGATGTGGACTATGGTGTACGTGCCGTTCTCTTGTTCACAAATCCCTTGTTCTACGTGACATGATATATAGAAATGAAAGACCCGCAGAAGAACAAGGGCTATTACACCAATTGTACCATGACGCATTTGACGGAACGCCGGATTATTTGAGGATGGCGATGTTGGCTCCTCAAACGTTTGATGGAAAACGTTATCGATGGTAAGGCCTTCTCCTCTATATTCATTACTTTACTTGAATTCCTCGAAAATGAAAAGGTACGGTGCCGCAGGCAGTAGTGTCTTGGGCCGCAGCAAACTCCCAACGGTTGGGTATGCTATTCGCTTCTTCTTTGTCCATTATGATTCATTCATGATTATCCCGTAGAATTATTCCACAACCCGATTACTTATGGGCTGCTATGGTCGATGGCGGATGGAGCAAACTCAATATGGATATGGCCATCGAACAGATCAACGTCGTCTTGAGACTCATTTCGAGTCTTAATGACAAATACTCTGGCGGTGAGCTGTGAATGAACGCAAGTTGTTCATTCCAGGTGGTCCTTTTCCTTTTCTCTCTTGTTTCTCTAAATCTAGCTGTATACGCATGCCAAGTCCAAGTTCAGGGTTCCACAGGGATACGCCTTGTAATATATCTATCTTCGTCCTCACAAATGTTGTCTATCCATTGCTATGCTGGCCTCTATTAAGTACAATCCGCGGTATTCACACAGTTGATTGATGGTTTGGTAAGTACAATATCCGCCTTTATTGGAATCGTGACAGCCTCGTGCATGGTCCCAAAGTATTAGTTTTTTGTTTCAAGTTGTGTCTAATTTGCAAAACACAACAACACCAACCTCGTCGCCCATGTGATTGATGTAACGTGTCTGCCTGTCGGTCCGTCTCTTTAGGCAATTTGATTGTCTAAATAAACATGGATGCCTTCTCCCCTTATTTCTTTGTTGAGAATGACGTTCGACCAAGGACGTCAAAGCAACAGCAAGTATATCAGGGACACCAGTCTCTTGAAGAACGAAGCAGAGTGGCATTCTTTCAAACGACGGACATGACAACGTTAGAAATGATGAACAATCGAAGGATGGATCATTCTTACAGATACACACACATGCACACACAAGCAAAATAAATAGTTCAAAATTAATGTGTACTCATAATCCGATGTAAAAGGAATGTGCGTGCGTGTGCGAGTGAGTGAGTGTATGTAGAAAGTTAGAGTGGAGGGCAGGGGAGTGGGCAAGGACAGCTGGCAAAAACAAAAAAAAGAACGAGAAAACAGAAAAGCACGGGTTCTTGAGTGTTGTGTTTCTTTTCTTCCCTACAAAAAAGAAAAGAAAAAAAACCTGCGTTGAACATGCGTATGCAACGAGATCAAGAAGATTCAATACGTGGATTACTGACTAACAGAGAGAGAGAAAGAGAAAGAAAGAAAGAAAGAAAAATGCCTAGGGACTGAGAGTGTAAGTGGAAGAATAAGGAAATGACAACAATAATAAAACCCTCCTTCGGTCAGTCCACCCTTTCGACAATCCTTGTCCTCTCTCTACTCCCCCCCAACTTTACGTATACAAGAGAGAACAGAAAAAAAAAGTTACTCGATCATGCACCTCCACCAGCACCAGTACCAGCACCAGAATGAGTCACAGGGGAGCCAGGCGTAGTGTTATGGTTATGACCCATGAACGGCGCTGCATTGTTGAAGAACGGCGTCCCAATGATACCAGGAGGACCAGGAGGACCAGTATGCCAATCTACGGTCCCACCAGAAGAAGTACCAGCGCCAGGTGCAGGCGCTCCCCACAGCGAAAACGTACCAGTGTTACTAGGAGGCACACCAGGAGGACCACCAGCTGGATGCTGTGGATGATGATGACCACCGCTTATAGGATGCAATGTATTGTTGTGATGATTGTGATTATGGTTCATCATGCTTGAAGCACCAATGGAAGTTACACCTCCAGGTCGAGAACCTGGAGCTGCTGAGAAACCGGACGTAGAACCCCACGGCCCTGATCTTGCCAAAGCGTCACCACGAGGACTCGAGGATCCCCAATGGGGTTGTCCAATCACTCCAACATTGATACCGCTTACGCCGATACCCACGCCGCCGATACTACTTACTCCAAATGGTGTAGTCGCTATAGATCGACGAGCCGCAACAGGTACAACCTCATCATCGACCGACGCAAGTGCTGACGATCCCAACACAACACCCTTCGGACTCGGTGACCTCCTCACAGGCGAATTCGATCCCGGACTCGAATTATCTGTACCTATCAGTCCCGTCGGCCTTGCGATCGGTGCAATCGGTCGGGAAATCGGACCCGGCGCCGCTCCTCCAGTAACGTTCGATCCTCCGGGCAGATCATGAACACTTCGCCTTCCAGATCCAGGAGCCAATGAGGGTACTCCAGGTATCGTAGGTGACCCAGACGAACCCCCAGTCATCGGAGTTTTAGGTTTCGACGGCGGACCAATAGGTGACGGAAGTCCTGCGCCGGAAGCAAATCCTCCACCAGAAACCCGCTGAAATGCAGGGTCAAACGACGTAGGCCCATTAGTAAAAGTACCTCTTGGAAGCGCAGAAGGTTGAAGTTGCTGAGGTTGCGGTTGGTGCGAGTGCACTCCAAGGTGCGAAGGATGCTGTGGAGTAGGTGGCCCACCACCGGTACTAGCAGCACTAAACCCGAAAGGGACATGACCAGAACCCAGTGCGCCATGCCCATAATTGGCCAGACGAGGAGACAAGGCTTGTGGAGATGACATCATTCCACCTGGTTGACCTTGACTACCGAACATCATACCTGGAGTTGAGGAAGCGTGTGAAGAATGAGGTAATTGAGGTGTATGTGGCGTAGGCGGTTGTGAGATACCAGGAGGTCCTCGAGAAGACGACCCACCGGGCTGAGATATTTGAGTAAGGTGTGGAGGCGCAGGTGCACGATTGGAGTTGACAAGAATGTTGGGCGAGGATATGGATGCGGAGAGTACAGGAGGCTTGTTATTGCTGTAACTTCCCTTTTTGGCCAAAGTCGGAAGATTATTATTGATCGCACTGTTCACGCTGGTGTTTGGCGAGCGCTGAAGTCCTGCAGGAGACGAGCCAGAGGTGGCGAGTCCACTGCTGTTGGATTTTACAGGCGATGTAGCCGGTGGAACAGTACGGACAACCTGTTTGGCCGACGAAGGACCTGTAGCAGCAGCAGCAGCGACAACTCGTTGTTGAGTGACCAACTTTTCCTTAGCTTCCCTCTCTTCTTTTTCCTTCAGCGCCTTTTTCTCCTTCTCAATACGTTCTCTCTCCTCCCTCTCCTCTCTCTCCTTCTTCTCCCTCTCCCTCTCCTCCTTCTCCTTAGCCAACCTTGCCTCTTTCTCCTCTTTCACCTTCCTCTCTTTCTCCTCCTTCTCTCGTCTTTCAGCTCTTAATTTCTCCTCTCGTTCTTTCCTCTTCAACTCACGTGCAGCTTCACGTTCACGTTCCTCTTGCATACGCTTCCGCTTTTCCTCCTCTTTACGCGCTTTTTCTTCTTCAGCAGCTTTACGCGTCGCTTCTCGTTTCGCGCGTTCCTCTTCTCGGCGTCTTTTGTTTTCTTCCTCAATCGCCGCTTGCCGAGCTTTCACAGCAGCCTCTTCAGCAGCTTTCTCAGCCGCCTTGGCAGCCTTTTCTTCCTCTCTCGCAAGTTTCTGCTGCCTAAAAAAGAGAGAAAAATCAATAAAAACAAAAAAAGGTCACACTAAACGACCACAAAAAATCAGAGAGAAAAGTCAAGTAGACTAACCGCTTCTTATCTTTCTTTCTCTGATTTGCATTCTGCTTTTTCTGCTCCCTTTCTTTTGTCAACTTATCCTCATCCTCCAACTCTCTCAACAGCTGCATCTGTCGCTCCTGCGCTACTTTTTCTCTATACGCCTGCAACACCCTCTGCTCAAACATCCTCGCTGCAAATATCGAAAACATTCGTTTTCCTTCCTCCATCTTCTGCTCTTCCGTCATAATCTGAATGAAGGACATCATCATACGAGATAGATTGAGTGGTGTACCATCATTGTAGCGACAGTCAAGCGCAGGTTCGTGTTCAGGAGGGGGAATATCCGCGACAGATGAGGGGGAGAGTGAAGCGACGAATTTGGGGTCGAGATAGTGAAATTTGTAGAGAACCGGGTAAGCGCCAGAGGATGTAGAGAGAGAAGAGAGAGAAGACGGAGTGGTAGAGAGAAATGAGCATGAAAATGGGGTGGGAGAAGAACAAGGTGACAATAGAGGGGACAAAGAAGATGGTTCCGGGGAGGAAAGGATATAGGGAGGGAAGACCGTATATATGGAATCAGAAACCGCGACAAGTGGTTGTGGTGTAGAAAGTAATTTGTGGATTTCATCGAAGCGATTCGGATATATCACAGAAGAGCCGCCCAGAAGATACACATTGACGGTATAATTGATGTTTGGGAGATAAAAACACGATAAGAGAGGAAATCGTCGCGCATGTCGAGTTCGGACCATCATATGGGATATTGATGTTGGAGGAAAGCAAGAAAGCAAGGGGGCAAGGGAAGAAATGAGACAAGGCCAGTCAGCATCATTGATATTTCGGACAGGACTAGAAAGAGTTGAAATGAGGAGTGGGGGTGCTTTTTTTTTCACCAGTCATCCACCGAAGCACATTATTGCTTGTAACAGCACTCTCCCATCCCGCCCAAAGGCGCAACATACACAAAAAAAAGAGATCGGGAAAAACAAGAAAGACACCCACCTCTTCATCTTCATCCTCCTCATCCTCCTCATCTTCACTTCCACCTTCTCCATCTTCACCGTCATCCACATCACTACCATCATCATCTTCGCTGTCCTCTTCGCTGTCCTCTTCCACATCTGCAGCTGCCTCCTCTTCTCTCTGCATCCTTCTCTCTGCTAGTTGTTCCATCATCTCCAAAAATTTCTGACCGTCGTTTTTCAACAAATCATCGGCTACAGTTAGGATATTACCAGGACCTAAAATAGCACCAGATATGCCGTCAATGGGACAATATCCGCATTACAGAGGATATCCCTCATGGGCGTGCAGGACTGGATATACTCACCGCTTACTGCCAAATTTGTCAAGTTGAAGCCATCACGCTGCTTCCCATTCACCCGTCGCTCGCCTTTGCCTATTACACCCCTTCTACCTGCGGGTATTTGTCGTGCAGCCTTCCTCCTTCCGTTGACCAACCTCCCATCTTCGTCTTCGTCTTCGTCCTCGTCGTCCTCGTCGTCCTCTTCTTCTTCCTCTTCTTCTTCGTATTCTTCCTCCTCTTCATACACATCCCCTTCGTCGTCCTCGAATTCGCTTTCTTTGTGATGGTGATGATTGTGATGAGGATGCACGTGTACGTGATCATGATGTGCTGTCGGGGGCGCTATTCTACCATTTATAGACGGTAGCTGTTGACGTTGCTTACCGCCGCGATGTTTTCCACCTCCTTCACCGTCTGCACTGACATGATTGTCACTATCGCCGTTGTTATTCGGAGGTACGTGTGATACCACAGCACCGTTCTTGTCGAGCTCGACGCTTCCCGGAAAGGGGCCAGGTCCAGGAGGTGGTGGGATCGTGCCACCGGAATTTACATAACGCTGCTGGTGGTTCGCGTACTGTTCTAGCTCTTCGTAATAAGCATCATACAGTACCTCGAGCTCCTCCTCTATTGCATTTCTATTTTATTTGTTGAAGGATTGAGGAATGGGCGAGAAACAATTGCGAGTTGCCGTCGTTATTGTAGTTTGGCAAGATCAAAAGTCGATCAGATATTGATCAAGAGATAAAATCGCGGTTGGAGCAGGGTAACCGAGAAAAGCAAACATGTCAGAAGTCACACAAACAATAACAAGTCGAGAGAGAAAAAAATCAGTTGACCATCGGGGAAAAAAGAGGAGAGGAAGGTGGAAGAAGTGGAAGAGACACGAACCGCTTCCGGCCACATACAGCACAACTGCATGAGTGTCTCTGTTGCTCTTTCATCTTCTTGAGGACGGTGTCCTTCTCGATCTTGACGAGGTCCCTGCGTTCCTCCTCGGTGAGACCAAGCCAGAATTCCTTGATGCGTTCGCGTTCCTCTGTTGTGCTGGTGCTCCAGATCTTGTTAGCATTTGCCTTGCCTTTCTGACTGAGAAGGGTTGTGTTCCTGGACTTGCTGGTGTTGGAGGATGGGGGAGAAGGGTGGCGATTCTGAGCGGTAGGGGCCTGATAGCCCAGCGGCGCCTTTGAGGCAGCGCGCTCTGACCGGGGCTGCTGTTGCTGTTGCTGGGACTGGATGATCTGCTGCGGATGTTGAGAATAGGCCATCGGTTTTTTTCCCTTTGCGGCTGGGGATGGGGACGGCTGGCTGGCCATCTGCGGTGTGGGACGACTGCCAGAAGAAGAGACTGCACAATTCCTTTGTCAGCTCGCATCAATTTTCCCCAGGCCCTCCGAGATCTCACCCCAATCGTCGGCTTCTGCCGGCCGAGAACGCCTGCGTTTCTTCCGGAGGCGGCGCGGTGCGGCGGTAGGAGCAGCATCCGGCCGGAGCTGGGCAGTCGGCACCGGGACGGGATCATGATGCTCGGCGTCGGCCTGGATAAGGAGTATGTATATTAATATTATTGGCATTATCGGAGGTCCACGCACAGTCTGCGCCAGGACATTTCTCAGCATTTCCAGCTTCACCTCCTGCACAGTCCCCTCCACTGCCCGCGTCTCTCTCAGGATCGCCGCCGCAGCCTGCGACAAGTACTCGCCCCCGCCCTCCCCAACACCCACCTCCGCCAGCCGCTGTCGTAGCTGCTCTATTGCTCGAGGTCCCCGTTCGGTGAGGTCTTCTTCCACTGTTATGCCTTGGTTCCCACCGACCAGGGCACTGTGCATCGACAGTGCCTCTGCAAACTGCGCCTCAAGCTGTTCCAAGCCACGCAAAATATCTTCCGGCAAACGCATCGCCATCGCTGGAACAGTCTGTGTCTGCGATCAATCTTTTTGTGTCAACCCCTTTGGATCGTATCACGTGTACTGATACTTGAATCACAGTGTGGATGGTAGAGGAAGAAAATGCGATTGGCTGTATGTCGATGAATACATAGCGACTACTCAGAGCCGTTCAAGTCACACGTGATCCTTCCTTGATCTCTTGTTTTTTACCCATCTCAATGGTAGTTTTTCTCACATCACTTGAGCTTAATATCATGCATCGGGTATGAGTGTTGGATGTAGATACCGATATTGCTTGTACAAAGATCTTCTAGACTAATCGAGCGCGCATTAAAAATGTATGACGCGGAAAATCTATGCCCAACGTCTCTACTTGACCATTTGGTTATCAAGTCTCGCTGTATTTTATCTAGAGGCCGAGCTCGTCAGCATATGGGAGCTTCAGAGAGTCGCCGACAGCGACAAAGGTAGGCTTGGCCGAAACGAGCGACGAAACCGCCTAGAAGGACGCATCAGACACACAACTCTTCATCTGCACAATTCTCAAACAAACCTGAGAGAAAGAACTCGTCGTGACCTTGCCAAGCGCAGACAGAGTCGACTCAACAGACATATCTCCCGTGAAAATCTACAAAATCCAGCCAATCAGTCAATCTAACCAGACTTTAAAACATTACCTTGGCTCCTAGATCACGAATCAATCCCTCCCTGCTCTCCACTGCACTTGCAGCTCCAAACTTGGCCTTTGCAAGGGCAATCTTCAGCTCATCCTCGGTCAATCCCTTCGTACTCTTCTTCAGCACCTCAACAGCGACCTTTCCAGCCTCCTTGACACCCTCAACTGTCCTTCCACTCACCACCAATCCAAACAAACCAGCATCTGAATATGGCAAATACAGACTCTGCACACTCGTTCCTTCTGGAATCGCTTGCACCATCGGCGATAGTCCTCGAGCCCACTTGACAGAAGACGTAGTAGACAAATGGGCAGCCAGTGTCGCAAGTTCAGCTGAAGTGCTGATATTGGTCGTTCCAAACCCAATGAAAACAGTTTGCAGACCATCATGCGCCGCTTCCAGGCGCGTTTCACCACCAAAATAGCGACTCGCAGGTGTTTCAATCACGCCATCGACAGCATTCGCACCGGCCACACCAACAAACGAAGCATCCACCAACTTGTTCAATGTCGAAGCTTCGATATTCGTGCCAATAACTGCTACATTGTCTTTCACAAACGCACGCTGAGCAAAGGCTTTGATGTCATCAACGCTGAAATGCGGATGGTCCGGTGCGAAAAGCGATGAACCTAACCCGGAGCGGAACGCAATGGCATGGGCAGCTTCGAGTGAGCGTGTTAGAGAGTTGGAAGAGGCTGTACGTGTGTCGAAGGAGATGAGGGGTTGTACATAATCCTCGAATTCATGTCGCGTAAATCGAGCTGAAGTAAGGAACGAAGACAAAACATCAACAAAGAATTTCCTTTGACAATTATTGGGTCGACATAGTTTTGGTTCATTCAAGAGAAAACTCACTCGTCACCGCGAAGAAACTCCGCCGTCAAAGCCAACTGTTCACGGCCTACACTCGCAGATAACAATCCGCCATACAACTCTGCCTCTCTGACAGTCCCAATAGCAGACCTCTTACCCGTGCTCTACAATCCACACACACGCACACACAAAATTAATACAAACACGTTTTTATTTTACACAAACACACCTTGAAAGCAAAATTTTTCAAAGCATTGGCTAATCCTTCTTGACCTTGGAACCTACTCCCGGCTTTTTTCACGAGAACGGTGACTGCCGATGTCGGCTGTCCGAAATCTACAGAAGCGACTTTGACTCCTCCGGTTGTTGTCGAGACGTCAGCAGTAGTTGTAGCATAGCCTCGTTTGACGGCCGAGAAAGTGAGGCGCTGGAGGCTCAACGCCCTTGCAGACAGCAACATTTTCGTTGAGGGAGAAGGAAGAATCAGTGATGCGGTTTACATAAGCTGCATCGTACAGAATCACTTCAAAAGTCGACGTCGCCTCGTCGCAACTGCCAATTGACTGGACTAGCTTAGAATCTGGCTCAGTGTTACAAAAGCTGCCAGCTTGCCTGGTAGCACTTCCCCCTGCCAACTGATCTGCAACCCCAAACCATGTTGTTCAGCCACCTACAATGTCCAATACTTTCTACTTATGACTTAATTTGTGACTATCAGCACCAACTTCCACCGACCATAGAACCACGATGCATCACTAGCAAAACTCAGTATACTATGTGAGAAAGAGAATTCTGCATTATACAGCAACAAGCAAACTAGTGCTCAGACGCGGCCATTAGGCCCGGGGTCAACATGGCTACGCACAAATGTCCAGAAGTATGATGTGTATGTACGGTAGATGGTTTAGGCATGAACAATAGCAGAAATGCTTCGGTGTCCAAGCCGGAAGTTCGATTCAGGCTGTATTCCTATTTTCCCGTGGGTGTGTGTTGATTGGCACATGGGTATGAGAAAAAAATTGGATTCTTAAATATGTGAAATTTGAAAAGCTTTAGCGTCGAAAGGTACAGTCATGATGCCTGATTTTTCGAAAAGACAGTGAAAACTATGAGAGAGATGTAACGATCTAGCCCAACGATACGACGACCGCTACGACGACCGCGCAGTCGGACATAGCTTGAACGACGAGATAGAAAATTTCCTGGGTAACCAGCGACTCACCGAAGTGTGGTGGATAACTGCGCAAGCATCTATACGTCCACAATTCTTCGTAATTGATGATACGTACCTGACTGACTGGGGCATGGGGCAAACCCTCAAGAAGAGGATAAACGATTTTCCTCTGTGGTCATCTTATGTAACACGCACGTGTACATATATATATAGCGTTCCTTAGTCTTGACCTGGTTAATATACATCTTGAAACTCCTGACACAGGGTTCGAGGACAATAAAGACCATAAGGGCAAACGCAAGGTTCTAGCAGTATATTGTAGACAGAAGAACAACGAGAATGAAATTCACTGCATAAGAGAACTATCGTCAATAAGTGTGATTTTGATGACTAGTGGGTTAATGTGACTTTGTAGACCTGCTACAAGCATCTACTCACAAGTAGTCGCGGTCAACACGAAGACGAGAATAGCCCAGGGAATGAGTACCTGGGCAGGTATGAGATTAGGTAGGGGAAACGAAGTGACGTCATAGATAAATTGATGCGGTACTCATTTTGGAGTGTGTCAGTCCAACTCAATACACTTCCGTTTGATCTGGGGCAGTTCGGTCACCCTCTCCGTGGCCACAACTGCGGTCAACATCTATCACGCGAAAATTACATTTGATGAACAGCGACCAAGGAGTTTTCCAGCAAAGTTGAGGCTCAGTTGCTCTACGGAGCTATCTCTCCAATTTGCCCCAGACTGTAAAATTTGTCACAGTCACATATGCTCCCGCAATGTCCGTATAAGGACACATTTTCCTTTTGGAACATAGGACTTGGCGAGTCGACAAGAGAGAGACGTATAGGAGCAGAACAAAACACTGCGAGAGCTTCGATTAGAGTCTTTCCGGTCGAGATATTATCTTTTCTCCTGCGTGCTTTACGACGCGGAGCATATCTCCATTGGTCAGCGCGCTTTTGTGCGCCTCGGACACGTATGCTCAAAGTGGAGGAACATTATCCTTTCAATTCCACACCTCTGGTCCAAATTTCGAGTGGATAACACTCTTGTAAAATTTCAGACCTCCCACTGCTCTTGCTGTACGTAAAAAATTCCGGCAACTCTCCTTTCTGTCTCGTTGTGTCCTTTGGCCGTTGTCATTTCCATTCTTTGGACAGAATGAAGAAATTATTCAAGCGACTAGAGCGGCATGTGCCCAGGGTTCACGCACTCACAGTTATGAGAATGTCTTACTGTTGGGATGAAGAAATTTACCTTCCATCTTGGTGGTCCTCCATTGATAATTTTTACCACCGTATTTCAATTTGAAAAACTTTACTCGCCTCCGAAATCCTGTGATAAAAGGTTTTCTTGGAAAGATCGAAGTACCATCGGAGCTCGCCTCGTTAAAAATCCTCGGCTGGCCAATTGATCCTTGGATACGTTTATAAGGCGGAGAGACCTCTTTGAATGCGTTCCAATCGGCGTGTAAAGCATAAAACTCGACAAGGTTGGGACACCGAATGAGTAAAGATATTCAAAACAAAACCTGGAGCATCTCTCATTGGCATATGTTCATTGTACCATCAACTCCAATTCCCTTCTCTAGCTCCTTTCGCGAAGCTCATAATTGGGAATTCCCGTGTGAAAATCAGACAGGATGAGATGAGCGCCTTGCGCTTCCTCATCCTCCCACCATTTTCCCCAATTACATCTCTTCGGAGTCAGTAGATGGCCGGAAGAGTTCAGCCTGAAGAGCTTACAGATTGTTCATCTCCTCGAATACGAACCTTACATGGTCGTTGACTTCTTGTCTTTACTCAACCGGCCGGACAATCGAGAGCGTTTTGACATCTTCCCATCCATCGCCGAGGTTGTGATTCGACTTCCATTTCAAGCGTTCTCCTCAGCCAGGAGAGAGATGGAAGACAGACTCGCCTTCCTTCTAGTTCCGTTATTTCACCTTCGTGACCCTTACAAAAGAAGAGGATTCCCCCTGCAGATCATGCGGCGTGAGAGTGATTCCATGGAGAAAGTGCATGAAGTCTATGTCTCGTTGAAGAAGGGCGGTTATGCATTTGAGATTTTCCAGGTGACGGAGAGTATAGTGCCAGGCTATCTTTATCAGGTTGGGATAAATGAACTCCCACGGCATAGAGATGATGTTTCTTTGAGTCCAGATTATGTCTTCTAGTTCAGATGAGGATAAGGACTGATGAGAGCGTTTTTTCGATCTACTTCATGGGAAAGAGACGGTTGTACGGGATAAAGATTAGATGTTTGAAAATCAAATCATTCTCTGGAGATGTGACACTGGAAATCACCAAGTCAGTATCTAAGCTGTACCACTATAAAAATATTTCAACGTCACTGAATTTATCTTCTAATATAGTTTAGTGTAACAATATCAAAATATACTTGTGGTAATGTTGAAGTGATTTTACAGCTGTACTGTCGTGTCCTGATTGATACACCAACACAAGTCCACTGTGTGCACAATGACTTGTGTTATTTCTTATTCTTTGATCTTCTGATGACGGGTGCAATTCAAGGTCAGCCTGTGAAAATTTTACATTCCTCTTCTTCGTTTTCTGTCTTCATTCCCACCGTGCTGTTTACCATCAATCTTATTTTGTGGCATATATAAATAAATGTCATCAGGATGCTGAATTTCATTCGGACTTCAGGTGTGAATATATTTGTTAATGCCTGACTCATTTCATTCAGACTTTAGGCTCTTGCCTGTTGAGTGTGCCTACCTTCCTATCATGCAATGACACCTGTCAAAGAAGAATGCACAGAACTTGTGTAGATTCTGTCAAATAAGTGTCAGGGCAATAAATAGAATAATTTGCCTCAGTACACAGAAACCCTACACTATGAGAGTACAGACTGCAATTGAGCTCCATGTAATAAATTGTTGATTTGTTCTTTTAAAAAATTATTTGCTGACTAAACAAAGGATAGATCAAGAAAACACTGGCTATGACTTCATTCACATCACGGTGTATCTTCTCACCGGCGGCACAGGTGACTGCTTCGGCTCTGCCATGTTGACATTTGAGTACTAGACTCTAATAATTCGAAGTTCTAGAACACGGAGGGTATATGGGCAAGAAAATTCTCATCTCTCGATTCATCAGTCTTCTGAACTCCACCTGACTTATGGCTAATAATTCATGCAGTGTGTAAGGTACAAGGATCATGTTGCATCCCATCCAGATCCCCTCTTCAATGTTGTTGAGAACACGGAATCGCAGGATGGTTTGACTTGGAATACTCTTATACCGTTGCAAACCAGTGAGTACAAAATGTTAAACTATCAACTTTATATACTAAGAAAAGGAAATACTCTAGAAGGTTCCTAAACCTTCAACTCGATCAATGACGTCGACTCGATATCCCAACAAATGTACCACTCCAAATGGTCTATAGCCGACGGTGAGCCACGCTCCAATTTTGAAGACTACAGATGACATTGGGAGAGTACAAGTCATTATGATAAAGCGTACATAAGCATCCGGTATGCTCCAGTATTTGACGTGAACAACCACCTAAGTTTTGAAGGCCTCTACAATATGATAGGCACCAAACAGCCCTTGCGTTGTGTTAATCTCATCTCCAAAATTACGAGAAAGGGCATCAACATATGCCTGAGAATGGCCAGCTCGAAGTAACATCGGTTTCACGGAGTCTGCAAAACGACGTAATATTGCCTGGAAGGCAGAACCTAACCCTTGCACTGTGGGATTGTCGTGCCATCTACCGATTGGAATGTAGATAATTTGTGACTCGATGTTATTGAAGGCTCTAGTATTCTGTAGATGGGTACGGATCTGGTCGACGGAAGGCTGTATCCCTCGAGTGAGTAGGGCGTTGTTTACATCTTGAAAAAACTGCGTGGATGCAGGCGCATGAACTCTGGGATCAAGAGCTTGATGGGAGTCGGGATGAAAAAATACCCTGACTTCTAGCTCGCCGGAGTGATAGAGACCTCCAGGACGTAATACGCGGACTACTTCAGGTAATATAGTAGCATAATCGTGGACCTGTGCGAGAGATATTCCGCATGATATGTCTCAAGACGACTTCAAGTAAGAAAGCAGCGCTCACCGACCAAGAAATGCCACGGCCATGGATGAAATCAAAGGTGGCATCTGACCAACGGAATTCTTCATTGATACTTCCGAGTTCAAAGTTGACATTGGGCAGTGGGTATCGGGTGGCAATGGGAGCTGGGTAAATTGTTAGCTCGAATAGTGTCACTAGACAGTGAGAAAAGATAGGCACCAATGTCGATTCCTGTAAACCGAACCGAAGGGAACTCGCCAGCCATATGCATCAGCCTGATATATTGCCGACTCAGTCAGTGATCGGGTGATAAATAAGCCTGACTTTTCCTGCAGTAAAACCTTACCATTCCCCTGTCCCAGTGCACAGATCGAGGACCTGGGACTGTCGATTGGGGTTGTGCGCCAGGATACTGGACATAATGTTAACGCAGCGGGGACCAGTCAACGAATGAACGAGGCTGTTGAAAGCTTTCAGTCGCTAGGAAAAGGTTACTAAGAGGGGGCAAGGATGAAAATCTCTGATCCACCTCCTGTTCCGAAGTATCTACAGGAAGAGGATATGGAGATGATGGCCATGAGGGGAATAATCTTCCATCGATTTCGTCGAAGTAGGAAGGAAAATCATCTGCTTCAATTTCCTCAACTTCGTCGTCGATGAAGTTCTCATCTATAGGATTGACCGGGCCCTCTGATCCAACCTCACTTTCGTCGTCGCCGTCAGAGTTGGAGTGGTAGGGTGCAACTGAGGGCATCTTGGCTTCAATAATATCAAGATGCCCAATTCTGCGAAATTTTATAGGTCCGCTGATTACTGAAAACAGTATAAACCTGCAGCCAGTGACATCCAGGAGTGGCCAACCAAGACATTGGAAATTTCGACTGTGCATGGCAGCGTGAAATGAACTTAATAGTATCGAGATTCATCTAGGCCCATTCGACTATTCATCTAGTACTCTTTGATCAGCTTTGCACGGACGTAGCTCTGGCATAAGCTGGTCTGAATTTCCGCGAAAAATGGGGAGCTGTAGCCTTATGGAATATCGCTATTTTTAGTATCTTGTTCATGTTCTCTGCCACTAGCAGTCTCTAAAGCAGCTGCGTGATCTATGTGGACACTTCCTGTTTTCAATTGAGCGGAAATTATTGAAAGAAAACCGCTAGAAGTTTTCTCTTTTGTTCAGTTATTATACGGGCATGAATTTCGGCTACCGCGGTAATTAAGGCCTTAAAACCCTCTCAGAGTCAACTTTTATTGCAAACGCCGCCATTCATATTGACAAGTGAATGACTTAACTTATGTATGGAATCAGTTCAATACTATTATTCTCGAGGGAAAGCTGCTCTAGGGTCCATTACCATGGAAGGTTGATGCTATCATAAAAATCATCATGTGATCATGCTATGCACAGCTTGACTCACTCTGATGTCAAGTCGCCGTTTGAATTGGATGTCAAGTCACCTGATGGTGTAGTGTCACCTCACATGTCGACATCAGAATATTCACCGTGTCAATATCTGGTCTGTGCGCTCGCTATGGGATTGGACGTCAACGTATTCTATACTGAACGCGATAATATATTGAATCAACCCGACGAAGGTCTCAACGATTACTGCAGGCGTATACTCTCAGGGAACACTGAGTCTCATTTAACCGAACCAGATCTCGGTTTTGCGCCTTTGCTCGAAGAAGAGGACATAGTATCACTGTACTCAAATGAGATACGTAGTTGTGATGAACCAACAACGCCTTCAACAGGACAGATTGCAAGTACTGCACAGTCATCCGCCAGTCAACTTTCAGGTTTAGTAAGAAACGGGGAAGAAGTGCATGGCTCTGACGCTAGGTATCATTCCAGGGTTCTGAGCAGTGCGAGGCGTTCTAACTACACGTGGAAGCAGCAATAACAAAATTGGCATCAAGCGCAAGCCCTCCTTAATCCAAACGATATCTCCCGCGAAGCATTCTAAAATCAACGAAGAACAATCAAAAGCGCGTCACATCTTGACTCGACAAACTTCTGTTGCTTGTTGTGATACACTGCTTTTCTCAAAGAGAGAAGAAGTTGTTCATATCACTGGAAACGCTGAACAGCCGTCTGAGATCCTGAGCTTTACTCCTTCACCAGGACGCTGCCAACAAGAGTTGCCTCCACCAGCATGGTCCAGCCCGTACGCTCTATTTACCAAGAGAAGTGTCATGTTCACATCTGGATTGTGATTTTCAGGATTGATTCTTTCTCTCGTATCATGACTCTTCCCTCAGTCTCTGGTGTACAAGACATCAAACCAGGCCTAATCACGAGGTATTCTGATGGTCCGCCACTCCAGGGGGCAGCATTGAAAAGGAAACAATTCAATACTGCCACGAACTGGAGAGAAGAAGATAAGGAGGATCCTCCAACTTCACCTATAGATGATTCTAGGATTCATCAATCTTTGACGCCCGTAGTTGATGAGAACCAAGAGAATAGCGTTATAATCACAGGCTCAAGTGCTTTGTGCTTAGAAGTAAAGAGGCGTGTGGCAAGACATATCGCGATGAAGCAGCAGAACAGAGTCATTCCTCCAAGATCAAAATATACAGATTCATGTAGTTCAGGCGGGCCCGTGATGCAAAAGAAGCTAGCCATCAACGGAGCTATTGGCGTACCAAATGTGTCGGCTGGGTCAGTGCCTCGGGTAGTTGAGTCTTCGTGTGGCTCTGAGGCCAGATGTTCTACTGAAACGAACCGGCGAAGCCGAGACCAGCTTGAAGCGCAGAAAAGAAGATCCAGCAAGAGAGGGAAGCAAGTGTTAATTTCTCCCGTTGAATATGCGCAGCGAAAGGCCGTTACCAATACACCAGGAAATTCAATTGTTCAATTTCTGGAAGGAAAGTGTATCTTCTACATCGGAGGTGATATGAAATATGCAGGAGAGAGGACTAGAAAACGAATGGAACTCGTATGTCAATGATCCCTCAACGAAACCTGTTTTTGAAAAGTACAATTTAGATTGTCAGATATGGAGGTAATCTTATCCCTGTTTATGATCCTTCAACCGTTACACATATAGTCACTGACACAAGCAAACAACGTACCCTTCGTGCTCTCGGTCATAAATGTCTCAGTGACATTCCTCCTCACATACCGATAGTCAACTGGAACTGGATAAGTTCCGGCATGAACCGACTCAGTCGGCTAGATAAGGAGGATGTCAAGATCAGATTAGATGACGTCTGGATGTATGCTGCATTTAGCGAGCGAATGGACGCAACAAAGCGCAATAATACGGTTGTTCTACCAACTCCATCAACTCTCAGTGTACAGGGAGCAAGTTCATCGGAGCAGCCCGAAAAGTGAGTCCATGTTGACGTTTCGTAAATACTGAAACAACCTACAGTAACTTGACCTCTGACAGGATCTGCTCCATTCCACCGCCTAGTTGTATAACAGATCCAGAACATAATGATCAGGCCTCTGGGTTCGAAAATGCTTCCACAATCTTCATCCATATAGGGAAGGACACCAAGCAGAACGTTTTTGACCCTCTTGAGGAGTTCTATCCAGAAGCACGGGAACTTACTGAAAACAAAGTGAATGAAGTAAAGTCAAGATCCATTATATTGGTGGCTGATGGGTTTGATTACATAGTTCTATGGAGATGATGAGTCTGATGAAGAAGTTAATCAACTTTTCAAAAAAGCAGTACAAAAATTCTCAATGCAACGGACCACACGAGTATGGTTTGTGAGACGTTTGGATGGCCATTACTGATTGTGAACGTTAGGGATGGACTTGTGATTCCAAGGAATTGCACAAAACGCCGTGCATTAATCAGGATATCATTGAGAAAGTAGGATACTCCCTTGATCCTGAACGAGTACCCTGTTGAATTATTTCAAGCTCCAAGAACTACAGGAGCTCCATAAAGCGAAACTTGGCGAAGAAGATCGTTGGCGGGCTTATAGCTATATTAAGAGTAGGGTATTTTTGGGCTTGGCCCCTGAAACACAGATTAACAGTCACAGGCATTCGTGCGATCCGCAGGTACCCCAAGCGCATCCAGTCTTACAATGAAGCCCGTAGTATCCGAGGAGTGGGCGACAAAACAGCTTTGAAAGTGAGAGTTGTGCATCCTACAAGCATATTAATTCAATAACAGTTCTGACCTTGGCTAAGATATTGGAAATTTTGCAAACCGGTGATCTTAAACGTATTGACTATGAACGAACGGACGACGTTCAAGTCACTCGATTGTTTCAAGGAATCTATGGCGTTGGTATGTGGCCTTCTTTGACTTTCCAATGTTATCCGCTGACACCATATGATGCTTATAAAGGCATATCAACTGCTTTCAAGTGGTATTCTGCGGGCTGTCGAACGTTGGATGATCTTCGCAATCAGAAGGGAGGTGTACGCTTGAATCCCGCTCAGTTGCTTGGACTACACCATTACGATGGTATGGCTTCTTACCTTCTCGTGCATTCGAATTCCATATACTTTCGATCTGGACTTAGATATCAATAGCCGCATGCCTCGCAGTGAGGCAAAGGCCATATTCGATTTAATTAAACCACTAGGCAAGCACTTGGATTAAACATGCTTGGATTATGAATGAACCCAAGTTTAGCATTATCCATCGATCACAAGCTACTCGTAGAAATAATGGGGAGTTACAGAAGGTAAGAACCTTGAATTCTTCTGGATGAATGATAGCATATCGTTCTATCCAAAGGGGGAAAAGCGATTGTGGTGATATCGACATCCTAATAACTCGTCCCGTTGATGACGTCAAGACGCATTCTGGTATGGTAATCAAATCATTGATCCCTTCATGCTGACGAATAACAGGGATCTTAACACGGCTTCTTCCTATTCTACGCAAGAAAGAAATTATTACGGAAGACCTCGCTGTCCCTGAAGATCTGGAAAGTCTCGAATGTGTTTATCGCGGCCTCTGCCATTTACCGCAAGCAAATTCACGTCGACGCAGGATTGACTTCCTTACTGTCCCATGGGAAAGCCGCGGTGCTGCTTTGCTGTATTATACGGTACGCTTATAACCTCATGGATCCTGGGTTTTCATTGACAATGCGCAGGGAGATGGCATAGTGAGCTATCATGTTTACTGGTCATCAGTGATCTTCAATGAATCATAGTTTAATCGTGCAATGAGGCTTAAAGCTAATAAAATGGGGTACTCTTTGAACCAGCGGGGTTTATTCAGTGGTGTTGTACGAGATCCAAAAGATTCAAGAATCAAAAGCAATGAAGGTTGATTTCCAATTCAGTATGATCAGATTACATTCTGAGATTTGATTTACTCCATAGGAACTCTGATAGCTTCTGAGACAGAAGAGGAAATTTTCCGAATTTTGGATGTTCCATGGCAGGAACCTCATGAGCGCATCCGCGGTTAATTAATTTAGGTCTTCTGATCTCGAATCTTTTTTTTGGGGGTTACTGCGTTTTTCCATAAATTGGTTGTATGATGTCCTCTAACATGCCTATGTGCAAGTTGTGGGATGCAAAGCAAAAAATCACACTCATCACACTGAGGTTCTTGATATCTAGAGGTAATTTCATGATTTATGTTCCAAAGGTGTCTTTTCAAGGGGATTATTGCAAATAAGTGAATACCAGTATCAGCCATCGATCGAACATGCCTAGATATGAAGGTCTGGAGTTGACCGTATTATTTAAACTTCTGGACACAGCCAAGATGGGAATGAGTACAAGTGTGTTATTCATGCAGTAGGTAATGACATCTGTGATAGATGAGAATGAGAGACCTTTCCTGAGAACATTCACTTGTATGGATTTCTTGTGTTCATCTAAAATTGATGACTCGCAGAATGCGACAAGGACCCTTTTTTTACTTGCTAACGATTTGAATAGGAATTGCTCGCGGAGAATCTTAACTGTCCGTTGTATTGTCTTTAGCCTCAAATACACCGAGTTCTGGCTCCCCCCTTTTAGTAAACTGAGTAGCACGTGCAAGTCGCCAAAAGTTCGTGTGGAGTTCATTATTGGGTTCCAGGCAAAAGTTGGGCAGAAACGTGACACCTATCTCTCATTGGTGTATATGTATATACCCATCCCCTACTCAGAGACCGTTCACATCCGGCACGCATGTTGACTCAGGTGCTCAAGACCACAATATGTGAGCGAATCATTATCATCATCATCATCATCATCATCGTTGCAAAGTCTACTGCAACCCCTCAAAAAGTGGGGAGGGGGGCATGCCAAGGATTCCGACCATTTCAGTAGTACGAGATTCAAAAAAAAAAAACACACACTCTCTCTGGAGTATCCATGTAGATCTAGAGAAAGAATTCGGCACTACTTGGAAAGCCCTGAGTAGAATCAGAGAGGGAGTGTGTGTGTGTGTTGTGTGTTGTGCGTGTCGTATTTCCGTTGAGGAATGTGTAAGCGAGTCATGAGATTGGATGTCAAGTAGCGGTATGGTTGGCAGCTAGGCACATGGTAGAATCTCTTGGAAAGTATGCAATTCTTTTCTTCAAACACGTCCTCGTGTTTTGTGTTTTTTTTATGGCTGGAGAAGCAAAATCATAGGACTAAACCACCAAAAACTATTGCCCGACAGGATGGTCTAAGGGTTAAGACCATGGGATTTGATAAGAGCTCCCCTTCGGGGTAACAGAGCACTTCGAATCCCGATCTTGTCTATTATTTTTTTTCTTCTTCTTATGTCGTTCTCATTTTCCTATATCGTTCGTCAACGGCGCTATCATGTCACGCGCACATAAAGTGTAATAAAACATCATCGTATTGCATCTCCTTTTTTTATTTGTACAACATACACAATCGCGTCTCGCAGACCAACACCTTCTCATTCTCATCCTGAACATGAACCATCATTCAATCCTATTCTCAAGAGGCTTCGAAAAAACAACACTTCGCTTTCAGCCATCCCCCTTTCAAAAAAAAATCAAACATCAAAAATCCAACCTCCAGATCCAAGAGGCGTGAATCTCAATTTCGTCTTTTTCTTTTTCTTACCTTTATCCTCCCCCTCGTTCTCACTCTCACCTTTATCCTCCACCAACTTTGCTCCAGAATCCAAAACCTGTTTACTATCACCACCCACGCTCAATCCCAATCGCTCAAGCTCAATCGTCACCTCGCTGTCCTTCATATTAGCACCCAATACAAGCACCCGTGTACGTTTCCCCACACCATCGTCATCATCGCCATCGTCATCACGTTCAACCGTCGCTGTCCACACCCCAAAATCAACGTTATCCATCATCATCACCGATCTGGCCCTCCTCACCCTCGGATTCAAAATAAACTCGGCGCTCAAGCTCGGTAATGCCATTGCAAGAAGCGATGCTGAAGATCGGATATCGTCTGTTGTTGGATCGTCCCAAGCTATAATTCCTGTGTTGAAATTTCAAAACGGATGAGTGATGAGTGAAAAAAAAAAAAAAAGGTTTTTTTTTTTAAAATACCTTTGGCACCGTGGTTGATGCTGATGATACTCTGTACTATAAATTCTTTACCTGTCGGAAATCGCTACAACACACGTTAGATCTCCTGAAAAAAAGAGTGTTTTTTTTTCCCTACGGTCCAATAACTAGAAAAAAAAAGAAAAGTCAAACCCAGTAACCTATGTCGAACAACAAACTCACCTCTCGTTTCCGAATGCTTGAGGTACTGCCCATACTGATTTCGTTCTTTCCCAGCCATGATGGAATAATCGTTGATAGAATTGATCCATTCGATTGGAGATGTCGGTGAATTGGCCTTGACAGTTGTCGCACCTTTTTTTTTTTTTCATACACACGGATGCGAAAAAAATAATAATAAGGCAAATGAGAGACGCGAGGGGAGAAAGAGGAGGCTGACCCGCAATCACCAAAAGTTGGGGTACAAGGTGTGTTCCAGACGCTTGAAAAGGTGACATTGTTCCCGATCACGTAGGTGTCTTGTAATACGATATCACAACCTGCTGTATAAGAGCTATAAGGGAGAGAATAATGAATGATGATGGTGGTGAGAGAATGTGATGAAGACACTTGCTCGAAAAAGTAATTTTGACAATTGAGAACGAGCGATACGGGATGGTAGCCAGGTACCTCACCACCACCACCACCACCGTCCAGGGAGGAGATGAGATGGGAAGCTTTGACGGTGGCGTCGAGAGGGTCAGAGGTACCGTCTGGTTCATCGGCAGTGTACCACAGTAAGAGATTGTTGAGAGATTTGATGTGGTTGACTTGCTCGGTGACTGAGGTGGCGTTTTGGTATGTGCTAGGGAAGGGAAGGTGAGTTTGATGACACGTGATGGAAGAAAACGTACTTGCGCATATCGTACATCAAATAGAGACCTGCTTGTTCCATCGAGCTGTATATACGATCCAGTGTTGCTTGATCTGTTGTTCCGCCTGGAACCGGATGAACCTCAAGTTCTTAAATCAACAGACAGAGTGAAAAAAGAAAACCAGAGCAACGCACGACAGTAAATCTACAGAGATCGTGAGCTAGGGTGCAGATGAGCGAATTGTAATTTGAATATACGAAACCCTTGCTGCGCTAATGTAGCTGGAATGGTAGGATCTTTTGCGAGATAATTATCGATTTGGGTGTAGAATCCGATAGGAAACAGAGGAGCGAAGTGGCCCCCTGTGCCGTTTGGAGGTCTTGTGAGGAGAGCACCTGTCCTGGCGTCGAACTTGGTGACAGAGCCGGAAGGATTGTCGGGGAGATAGACGAGGGGAGCCGAGGCACTGAAGACCTGATCTCCCGGGGAAAAGGAGGCAGTACAGGACATGTTGAAGGGGGCAGATTGGGGAGAGAGGGCAGAGAGAGAGAACGGCAAGGGGTGGGCGGTGGCGTTGAGGGGAACGAGACCGGCTGTGAGAGGTGTGCCGTTGATGGAGACAGAGACGTTGAGAGGCGGGAGAGGGGGAGGAGGGAGCTCGATGTGGGCAGCATTGGCGACATGGGTCCACGTGAGGGGAGCATCGATGAGGACGGCGACGGCAGTGCGGTCCGCGGGGGTGTTGGCATCAGCAAACAGATAGGGGCGGATGGCCGGGGCACAGCGCAGAGCCAGCAGAGGCGAAGAGGCGCGGCGTGCTTGGAAAAGACGAGGAGAAGAGTGCCCGGGGGAGGACATGTAGTGTTTTCCACACCTGGTAGAAGACGAGTGGAAGAGTGCCCGGGGGTCCACACCTGACAGATGACCTACCATGTCTGTGCACTCGCAACAGCAACGAAAAGCAGCCAGACCGGGGACACCATCTTGAACCACATCAGCGTCTCAAAATAGAGCAGCGTCTGTGCTAGGATCACATCGGTCACGTGCCACCAAGGGCAGGAGGTCGGGTGGCAAGCATACACGCTGCTGCTCTGCATGTCGTCCCGGGACAGACTGTGAGTGTCGTTTTTCGAGCTGCGAGACTTTACGGATAACACCCAGCAGCGTCTACGAGCTCGTCGTCCGCCAGGAGCCCAAGCAGGCTCGCATGTGCGGCGTCGGTGGCAAAGGTCCGTGCGTCCTCGTTCTCTCTGCCTGCCCACCCACTCCCCTCCCCTCTCCCCTTTTTTTTTCATCGCCAGCCGACCGCCGCCCCATCGATCCACCGCCCATCGTCCAGCTCCGTGTTCTCAATCCCGCGCACGAGCCAAGTCTCCATGCCAGCCCCGACACTCCCTTCCTCCAGAATCCCTACTACTTCATGTTTGCCTCTCTCGCAAAGCCCGACGACGACACCGAGCTCCACTGGCTCAAGGATGGTCGCACCCGCTGCACCACGGGTTCCGTCGTCTCCAGCCTCTACCATCTCAAGGATCCGCAGCAGAACAACCAGGATGCTGGCTTTTTTGTCTTTCCCGACCTCAGCGTCCGCACCGAGGGCAGCTACCGCCTCAAGCTCAGCCTCTTCGAGGTCGTAGGGTCTGTGTCTCTGTTTCCCCTGCCCTCGTGCTCCTCACCTCTGTCCACAGAAACCATGTCCGCCACTGCAAATCCATCTACTCGGCTCCCTTTTATGTCTATACCGCAAAAAAGTTTCCCGGGATGGAAGGCATGTTCTCTCTCTGCTTTTCTTTTCCTTTTTCTTTTCCCCTGCTCACCCGTCCCCAGAGTCCACGCCCCTCTCTTGTTCCCTCGCAGACCAGGGTATCAAAATCCGCATTCGCAAGGACATCCGTGTCCGCAAACGACCCATCCACGTCTCAGACACCCACCAGGATCTCACCAAACGCCCCAGGACAGACGATTATCCTCTCCTCGATGCCCCGCAATACCCATCTACCTGGCCACTCGTCAGCGCCCCTCTCAATAGTGACCCTGCATCTGTCATTCCGCCTCCCCAAGCCAATGCCCCCGGCCGTCTTGCCATGGGCGTTTCTATCCCTGCAGGAATGGATCTTGGAGGCCCCTCTGTCTACGATGGCCGTGGTGGGGGCTACAACCCTCAACCGTTTGACAACTCTCCTCCTTCGTATTCAACATCATCTCCCTCTCACCAGCCACCACAACCGTATATCCAACCTCCACCCGGACCATACGCCCATTACCCATCTCCCTACACCACCACCACCACTTCTTCGGCAACGACGACGACGAGTCCCGTTGATCAACAACAACAGTGGAATCCTGGTGGGCCTTCCTATGAGGGGTATTATTCTCAGCCGTATGGACCGTCGCCTCAGCGATATGATTATGCAAGTTATCCATCACAGTCTGGGTATGGAGCGTACTATGATCAGCAGTATGGTGGTTATGCGTACCAGTCGTATTATGATTATAGTCATCAACCACCACCACCACCGCCTTCTTCTTCAGGCCCTCATCATCATCATCATCATCCGCCGCCGCCGCCGCCGTCATCTCAAGTTCCTTATCTATCATCTCATCCGCAATCATCATCATCATCACCACCACCCCCACCCCCAGTTGCGCCTTGGCAACACCATTCTTCATCTTCATCTTCTGCTTTGACGACGTCGCCTGTTGTACCTCCGCCGCCTGGTGCTACGTTCCTTGGTGCGGGTAGTACTTCTGGAAGTGCTGCTCCTGCTGCTCCTGCTACTACCTGTGATTCATCACCATACGCTCCAACTCGACAAGCAACAGCAACAGCAGCACCTCCAACGACACTTTATCCATCCCATCAAACTCCTCAAACAGCTTTATATGGATATGGACACTATACCTGCGCTACAACGACAACGACAACAACAGGGGAGATGACGAATTCTAATTCTCTACCACCGCCAGCAGTACCGCTTTCTTCATCGTCTTCTGTTGCTGCTGCTACTCATGCTCATACTCATACTTCTATATCTTCGTTATCTCGTTATCTTCTTCATCTACCGCTATGACTTCTCCTCCTCCTCCTCCTCCTCCTCAACAACAACAGCAGCAGCAACAGCGTGGTTCTCCTCCTTCTACAGCTATGGGATACAATGCGTCTAGTACCACTAATCCGGGTTTAGAATGGAACGGGTATACTGGCCAACTACCACCACCACCGCATTCGCAACCGCATTCGCATTCGCATTCACAGCTGCAACCACCACCACCACCACCACCACCACCACCGCAACAATGGACAAGTGAAGGTTTTCATCATTCACATCCCCCTTCTTCTTCTTCACGTATGCCTCCCCCTCCTCTTCCCCCTCCTCTTTTGGACACTGATCGTATTCAATTGGCGCCATTACGACGTTCGTCCGCATTACCACCTTCCTCTTCTTCTTCATCTTCCTCCTCTTCGTCATCGTCATCAGTTGTTGTAGTTGTTCCGTCCGGTGCGAGTACCAGCCCCGTCACTTCAAATCTAGATAGGTGTGTACTCAGTTCTTATACAACCCATTTCATCGCTGACTTTCTCTTAGCCACGCTGCTTCTTACACCGTCATTCAGATGATGAAGAGTCCAGGCCGTAGCAACATCAACTCAAAAATGTTACCACCCCCTCCCTCTTCTGATTTCACTCGCGATAGGGACCGCAGGAGTAGCTTGTCAGATCAGAGAGGCGCAACAAAGAAGAATCCTCTGAGTATCGGTAGTATCATCTCAAACGACAAGTAGAAATCGCTCTATGTAGGATCTTTCTAACTTATCTCAACTGTATCATCATTTTGTTGCTTTCCCCATCCCAGCAAGAATGCTGTTCTGTAATGTTTCCCCATCATCCTGCACATCCCTAGTTCAGATGCGTCATCCATTCGCGCAATCCCACATACCTGATCTACGGACCAAGTGAAACAACCACCCATACCCGCCTCTTTGGCAAACTTGGCTTTATCAAACAAACTCCAGGTGTCATCATAGGTCACTACAGTCGTTCGCGACTGATTAAACAAATACTAAACAGGACGTGATCGACTTTCAACTCCGAGATCAAGAAACAGAACGAACCGGAGTGTCACTGCAGTCGTCCCAACCCATCGTATATCCATTCGCCCCATCATAAGTCCCGTCAGGCTTCTTGTGCAAGGCTCCACTCGATAATAATTGATTGAACGAAATCTGCTGTCCCCACAGTCGGCTTAAATCACCTGCCGGTGCCGCTCCCACTCCAGGCGTGATCACAAGGACAGGCGGGCCTCGCGGATGAGCGCCTACAAGTATCATCGGATCTTGACCTTGGTTCGTGGGCACACAACTTCCTGAGAGTTTTTTTGCACTACTGCGCGCAACATAGCCATAGAGTGGCAATCCAAGAAGCAGCTTGGAAGCCGGCATACCAGCCTTGGTCCACTGGGCCAACGCAGCTCTAGCATTAGCCTCGGGCTGTGCACTTGTCCCACATCGATCCTCTACAGTCACTTAGTATCAACAAATTTGGCAGAATCAAACGTACCCAAAGGCGCATTAGGTCCCGGAGGATCCGAGGCACCAAAGACATCATAATTCCTGTAACGTCATCAGGAAAAAAAACAGTCACTGGCAATGTCACCGACATGATGTTCACAAAGTCCATGTATTCGGCGAATTCAGAGACATTTTGCAAAGGTTTGCCGTCTGCTCCTCTCCATGGCATATGGGTGACGGCAGCGGATATTATCCTTGTCGAACCTGTCCGTAGCAGGTCTTTGTTGGTCGTTAACCGCACTAGTAAAAGATACTGGCTTACCAAGTACTTTGCGCAAGCCTTTGATCAAACTCAACAGGTTTGCAGAATCTGCAGGAGAATGTGGATTCCCAGAACCGATGTCATTCGGATATTCCTGTCATTACGTTGAGTTCGAAGTAAGCCCGACCTTTGTACTACTAACCCAATCAATGTCAATCCCTGGTGGAACTCGTCATCAAAGTCAATGATGGTACAAAAACAAACAGCTCACCATCAAGGCCGAACGTGTTGATAATTTCTGCGATGCCATCGCAAAGCTTTGCCCTGTTAGAGGCCGTGGAAACAGCATGGCTCATCCAATGGCATCCCGACCAACCTCCTAGAAAAAAAAAATAAAGTTGGAAGGTCTGCTTTGGGGAACTTTCCTACTTACCCATTGATATCACAACTCTGGTGGTGCTAGTTCCGGATCGAGCAGCAGAAACCAAGCGACGCAATACGGTCTTACTGTCGTTGTCCCAGTCGATGCCGGCTACGCCATTTGGAGTGATGAATGCTACAGTTCCTCAGCATCACTCCAGCAGTTACTGGAAGCATTGCACACCGAAAAATATTATGTCATATTTTGCAAAGGCCAAATTTTCCGGTGGTAGAGTACTGCCTGCCCAACTTGGATAATAAGTTGCTGCAACTGGTGTCACCGGGCGGGCGATCTCGGCTTCATCGTGATCGGATTCGGACTTGATAGAGAGAATGCGAGATTGAACTGGGGTAATGCTGGCCACGGACCTGGATTGCATCGGAACAGTAAGAGTATCGTGTCTGATCTGTGGCGTGCCGAACGGTGCGAATGGGCCTGGCGTCAAAAATTGAATTAAGATCGGATGATCCTGGAGCTCGGCAGACTGGAGAAGGTTATGTAAATAGAGGATAAGTCCCTCCTTCCTCTCCATAATGAGATCGTCATTGATCCAGGCAGAAGGAACGAGATTGGTGAGTGTATGCTTGGCAGGAAGCGGATAAGGGTCTCTCAAAGACGCATGCAACGCAACGAACTGGGCGACGGAAAAAATTAGTGGATGTATGCGGTAAAAACTGGATGCAGTACCTCCGAGAAACGACGAAAAACCTCGTGTCGGCTTCCACTTTCAAGAGTAACTACCAGAATATAAAGTATGTGGGGATGGGGAGAGGAAGAAGTTGTATGCCCGGTGATACAAACTTTATTGATGATAGGCATAGTGTTGCAAGGAATGTTACCCAAGTGTATGCTTTATATACCCCAACAGATGATCAGCAACAGACTCGCATGTCGGACAAAAGAAGGGGAGTTGCCTTAGATGGATATCATAGTGACAACAGTTCACTCTGTTGACAGACAGTACACCTACAAGTACAAGTTCAGAATAAGCGCACTCTATTATCTCGGCAAGCGTTGATTGTCCATAATTTCTGGAAAATAAGCGGTTTGAGAAGTAACCACAACCTAAGCTGAAGGCTAACCACAATATTTGTGCCCCTTCTCTTGAACCGAAGGCTTGATCGTTGACATTGTGGAAGTCCCCTGTGAGGGGAACGTTGAGCCACATAACTCTATATCTCGTGGTCTTGAGAACTCTGAGCGAAGATGTCGTCGTCCATTGAGCCTGGGTTTTAAGGCCTTGGTTCACGTCATGCATATACCACAGATAATGATTGTACTGACATTGCTAGGACTGAGTTCGCGTAGACTAGGAAAATGTCAGTCAGATATGAGAAAACGGCCAACCAACATCCACTCACGCTTAGAAGTGGAGAACGTTGCTCCAATAAAGAGCAGATCATTGGGTACGGCCGAATACTGAGAGACAGTTGTGTAGACTCTACACGTGAAGTGATGTAGAAAAACCTACAAGGACTATATAGATGATAGCAACGATGCTGGCGTTGAATTATGAATTTCACAATGTAGGCTGTGAGAAGCAAGAATACACAGACCTTGTCAAAAGTCCAGAACTTATGAAGAATATGATGATCTTGGATAATACTATATTGCTGACGAGCGTGACACCTTCAATTTTAACCTTGCTCTTGTACAGTAGTGCACACATCCCGATAGTGATACCAATGTCAACAACACAAGTTACCCCGAAAGCAAAGTAAACAATCCACTAGCAGCTGTCAGTCTCGGATCTATTGATGAGTGAAACGACACTACCTTCTCTCCAGACGCAAAGTCTAGCACAACATCTGCTGTTTGCCTACGGCGCATGACAAATGAGAATCCCATAAAAGGATGGTCAAACTTACAATTCAAAAAGGAACACTTGATGGAAAGCTACGTTTAAAAAGCTTTCTCACTGAGAAAACAAAAAAAGCATGTACGAACCAATGACGGCGGCTATGTTTGTTGGTCAGCCCTCTATCGATGAAAAAGCGTGGTAAACAAAGCAGACCCGATGCTAAGATTGCTCCAAGAACAGTTAGGAACTGTGAACAAAGTCAGATACGTGGATTGAAGTAACTCTATATTGCCGTACTCACGCGGATGATTGCGCTCGCGAGCAACCCAAAGTCAACACTTCTTTGTGCAACTGTGACTTGTGAAGGATTGATTACCAGATGAATGAATCACACTCACAGGCGTATATCCGAGACAGGTAAATCCTGTTTGTGCTATCTGTGAGGCAGAATCATGGTAGAAATCTAACAACTCACCCTTGAACAAATAGCATCATGAAAACCTGGCCACATTTGAATTGTCAAACAAAGAATTAGCACTCAGGTCTTAACTTACGTGCAAATATCCAACAACCTTATCGGCAAGGCCTATCAGTACTCATGGGATGTGGTGTACAAAAAGCGTACTGACCTTGATACTCCTTGAGTGAACCCAAGCAAGCTTATCGGATTAAGTTCTGTGAAGAGCGAAAAGCGGCTCACCAAATAACCTGTGTGTGTGAGATATCGCGTTCAAAATTCTTCACCAGCCAAGACCACGTTACTTGTATTGAGAAGGCGGAGTGAAGAGAATCGGCTAAACTGATGAGTTTATGAGCATCAAGCTGCAGATTGCACAAGGTGCAGTGACTACCAGACTATAGCGACCTAGTGTGCTATGAGGATGCCCGAGCATCTGTATATTTCATAAACCTACTGTTGCTTTATAGATTCGGCTATCTTCTGGGCATAGCTTGTAATACTGGTAGACTTGAGAAAGGGTTATCCCGTAGAGACTGAGGAGATGTAGTCGGATTTCTATGGACCAGGAGTGCATCATTTGATACATACATACAACCACCTACAAAGGTGAAAAATGCAGCTCCCAAAGTATTGCTGACGTTGTCGGTGCTCATGAACGTAGAAATGTCAGGGGAAGTACAACTAGGCATCTGTCAAAACCAAATCCTATTCATATATATCAAGTGGAAGCTCTTATTGCTATAGGCGGGGGAAAACTGATCCCATTTGACAGTCGATGATCAGATGTTTGTGAAGAACACATGCCTTTTAACACAACTGTCTTGTCACCGTGAGATAATGGGAGGAGTAAAAAGAAGCAAACGCCACATTTAATCAAGTACGAACTGATCATAACTTATGGCCGGGTGCAGTGGAATCCTATGATAGCTGATGGTAGCTGGAAAGAGCCTCCCGCGCCTAGTAATCGCCCAGTAATTGTCTTGATGGGCGGACGATAGGTAGAGAGCATCCCCAGGTGTTAGCGCATGGGTCTAGAGAATGCACACCTGACTCTTGCCAGACAATCGAAAAGTGAACTAGTCCTGTGCATCTATCAAGATCTGTTGCTTAACATTGACTAATTATACCATATCTGTACTTGGGCGTCCACACTCAACAGTCAGCTTACTGTCCCGCAACTTTGTCGTGTCAAGCTCCTGGTCATGATTAGTAACCCCTAACAGTTCCAGGTTCAGAAGTGATATCAAGCTTTGATGAGATCCCGGATATTACGACGTTCACTGGTCGACAGAGCTACTGGGGGCAGCGTGACTCGTGACACGAATGCATTATACTTGAACATAAGGTATAACTCAATGACACGTCTTACCATCAACTTGCTCTACTATCAAATATAGACAGAAGAACATAGTGTAATCTAGGCTCGGGGAGAGAAATAAAATCAGTAATGATTCAGAGTTGATGTCAGAATTGTAGCCAAACGTCAGCCAAACGTGAGAAACGCAGACCTTGATCATTGACCTCGATGGTGGACACGAGCTTTTTGCCAACTCTGCAACAGTCGGATATTCACCAAGCCATCCAAGTTAGTTGTCCCAAATCCCCTTTCTGAAATCCATCTGAGACTTCTTCCAGCTCATCCTACAAGCCTACGCACCGACCCAACTCACATCTCCTGACGATCTCAAGCGTCTTCAACACGAGCTCTTTGAAATTCAGAAGACTGATGCCGCGTGGGGTCTCGTGATACCGCTGCTTGACCATGTAGATTATAATGTACAATTCTTCGGAGCGCACACCAGTCAGATCAAGATTGCTAGAGACTGGTATGGACTCCTTCCAGACTTCGATGCGATCTTTTAATATCTTTATAGGGACAATTTTCCAAAAGAGCATGCAGAATCGTTGAGGGATCTCATGGTTCAATTAACTGCTCATTCTATCACATCTGGCCGGAGCAGGTTCATTCTGCGAAAACTATTCGTTGCGGTATGTTTATTTTGTTTACAGATGCAGAACGTGCCAACCAATTCAGATCATAGCTCACATCACTGGCACTCAAACTTGTACCGGGACATCCGACGCGTTGGCCTGACTGGATAATGGGCTGTGTTACAATATTTTCAAGTCGTGGGGCGCATACAGAGCAAATCCACGATTTTTTGACCATTGTGGCAGAAGAAGTCCCGAATGCAGATCTACTTGGGCCGAAAAAGTACGTATTAATTAGTATGTCTTCTCGGTCCAGGGGTATCTTAGAACTGACAGATATCTGTCAGAGCCCAGATGTCTCAATCACTCTTGGATGCGGTACCAATGGTAGTTCAAGCTATCACATCATCTATGTCTCCTACTACGCCAATGCAGCAAGTTGAATCTGCCCTTCGTTGTTTCCAAGCATGGATGTCTGTTCTACCAACTAGGTACAATCAAATTATCTTTGCATGTCTTGTCGCTAATGTTACTTCATTCAGCAATCTCACACCTCTCATACCTATGTTAATATCGTTTTTGAATCCTGCCGAGGATCATATGTTCATTGTAGCGTCGGATGCATTACAAGAAATTCTATCTAAATCTGCATTGTCAGATGGCTCTGGCTCGCGGACGCTCACTGAACCGCTCCTCTTTTGGCTCGATCGCGTAGGAACGGCAATCGTGCAACAAGTTGTTTCCTCAGGGGATACATCACTTGTTGCCCGGTCAACATGCAAACTCGTCGTGGCGTTAGGTGATCACTCCACGTCATATCTAGCTGCAAACGTTGCTTCGCGTGCCGTTACCACCATCAATGTCCCACCTTCGTTTCAAGATCCTACGACCCGAGACCAATCAACGCAAATCCCGAAATCTCATCTTGTTCATTCTTTCCTCCGACTCATGTTAGCCTTCACTGGGCTGCCGGGTTATTTTGGTGTTGACGAGGAAGAAAGTGAGATGACACTTGGGTTCTGGTATTTGTTCCAAGAAGCACTGTGGACGGTGGACTACCACATAGAGGATACAGAAGGAGACGTTGGGCAATTTGCTGAACCCGTCGCCGGTGGGGACACTAGGGAGAAAGAGCAAGTCAAAGTGGCGGAAGCAGTATATTTCGAGCTTGTGCAGGTCCTGAGGAGGAAGGTTGCATTTCCTCCTCAAGGATCTGGCTGGGGAAAAGGTTAACATGCGATTTGGTGTCTTGATGATGCTAATTCTCCTTCAGACCAGGTTGACAAATTCCAAGTGTAAGTTGGCTACATACCAAATTTTCAAGATTTCATAAACGGATGCAGATACCGGCGAGATGTAGGCGATACTTTGATCAACGCGTGGGTTGTCCGTGAGAGTCTGAAAGTTGTGATACTGACCTTTGTTTCAGATACTATGTCCTGAGAGAAGATATGCTTGGCTACTATGTTAATGATATTATACAGCAGCTCAACACAAGAGGTGAGAACGATGGCTGGCAGGTAGGATAGATCCTAAACTTTTAGCTCCTACCTGATCCCGTTCTCAGGATATCGAGGCAATATTACACTGCATAATGTCAATTCAAGAAGCAATTGATCTTACGGACAATATACCTCACCTTCCTCGCCTCTTCGGTCCAGATATTCTTGGACGTCTACCTCAAGATGGTCAACCGAGAGTCCGAAGGACCATGCTCGGCGTTATAGGTATGATGAATGTTATCTCTTTGATCCATTGGCTTTACTATTTCGCGAACAGGTGCTTATTCTTCCTGGTTTGCCAACTTTTCAGCTTCATCACGAGCGGTGACCCCGGGACTGACGCCTGTGGCCATCCCTCCTATCCAACTTGGTTTGCCTACACCTCCTCATCAATCATTTCTGCCTCAACATCAGCAAATGCCAACACAGACCCAGACATTACTCTTGGCTGCCTTATCATATGTAGTTAATGCCTTGCCAAATCAATCCTTATGCCTCCAAGCTGGCATTGCTTTACGGAACTTATGTGATGCTAACCGAAAGGCCTTGGCACCGCAAATAGCAGCATTCGGCGAATTGCATAACAATTTAGGGAGTATTCCAGTATGTTTCTTGTTTTCATCACGTGGAAATATCTTCAAGTTCCATGTTAGGACTCCGAAAAAGGCAAGGTGCTCCAATCCATTGCCAGCGTCGTTCAAGCACTGCCACCTGAACAAGAGATTTCACCCCTTGAGGTGTGTATGTTATTGTACCTGTTTACTCTCGTAGAGCTCATGATCTTCAGGCGATCGTCAACCCGATCATTCAAAGACTTATAGAAGCACTTCAGTCTACTGTTTCGGTGAGTTTCCTGTTGAACTAGTTCAATTAGGGTCAAATCCGATCAGAGTCAAATCATGAACCAATTAGCTTCCAGATGAAGCTCGAGCACTCGCGATTCTGCAGCTCGAGATTCTATCAGGTGTTGCTAAGGGGCTGACGCACATCAATGAAGGATTGCTTGAGGGCGAACTTGAGCCTGCTGAGTTAGAGAAGATCCACCAAGCGAGACAAGATATAAGAATGGCGAAGCTAAGAGAAGCAGTGTTTGGTGTTATAAGGAGTATGGTAGAGATATGGAGTGCTGATGCTGGGGTTGGACACGTACGTCTTTTGAACGTTCTTCAATTATTTTCTATAGACTGACGGGATAGGACTCAGGCCATCAGCGATCTTTTCAAATCAATAACCTCGTTACCAACCGATATTACATTAATTTCCCTTCCAGCCGGTCCGTTACTTGAGCTCATTTGCATGGCGATCCAGCGTCAAGTGACAGCAACATGGATATCACTGGCAACAATCCTGATTGCTCAATTGAACCCTCCAATATTTACACTATCTGCCAAGCCCGGACCCAAGTTTGAAGCTGAGGCTGTCGTACGTGAAGCTCTACCAGTGTTGCTGAGATCTGTTTTGGGCATGATGGGTATGCATGGTGCTATGGAGAGTGTGAGTTATCTATTCTTCTGGATTATGTGATGTTGTTATGATAGTTCTTGGCGGCCCCTTGATAGAATCCAGATATTGTGCAAGAGTTTTTTGTGTGTATGGATCGAGTATGTTCTCATATCATACTTCCCTGACAGATCAATGACTCCTTGATCTATCCAGGTAGCACAAGACTTTACACGGCAATTCTATGAGTTACCTGAGGGTGCTTTAGATGCTTTGATGCAATGTGCGATTACAGCGCTGAGCTTACAAGAACGATACTCATTGGCCGCAGCGTGCAATTTCATAGTAAGTTGTACCCAGTTGGGGCTTTGTATGCGCTGCTGACGAATACAATAGTCATCACTGATTCATCGAAGTGCACTTACGGCTGAACTTATGCCTCATAAATGTGCGCTTGTTGCAGCGCATGGTAGAGCGCTCATGCGCGCAGTCCTGCAAGGGTTTGCGGGTGTTTCACCTAGGAGTGTAGCACCTAATCTAATTGAGGTTTTGAGTACATTGATGAGTCGTGCTGGTACGACAGTGGAAACAAATGACTCAGGGACGGCAAGCGAGTGGATGAAGGAGGTTATCTTCTCTGTAAGTGTATGACATGTCGAATATTTCCTCCCCTCATTGGATTTCGAACAGCCTGACTTCATCCCGAATAAAGCAACAGTAGCAGATAAAGAAAAGTTTGTGAAGGCAGTTGTAGGGTGAGTCCATCCCTCATAGCTCCTTGCGTCAAGACAGAGTTACATTTGGTCTTGATACCTAGATCGCGATCACTGAGAAGAACGAGAGATGCTGCGAACCAGCTTATATTAGTTGCAAGAGGTTTGGAGGGATCGAACTTTGGCTATGCTTCCGTTACTATGTAATTGATCTTCCGACTACGAATTCATAATCTTTCCGACAATACTTGAATACAGCATTTGAATCCTTGGGCTGTTCCAGCAGCACAGATCTGAGTCCCATTGCTATTTTTAAAGTCTAGCTTTTGGCTCATTCAACAAAGGAACACTGCGTCCGATATTTCTCAAGCTGTTATTCTGAAGGTCGGAGAAAAAACGATACCGAGACATTTCGGCCGCGATATCATATCCCATGACGGGCAATTGCAATTCTAGCGCTGTGGTCGGATCAAAAACATAATGTCAGCTTACAAAGTTGAATACGGGCGTTAGATTCACATTTCGTGTACGGATAACTTCTCGACGATGACAGCATCTGTTCGGTACACAGGTTTTGGATTGGATGGATACGGAGTTTTCGTATCATTTCGTAGCGCTTTAAGATTTCTGGGATTTCGGATTTGGGTGTTCCGAAAGGTAAGAGCGTCTTGAGGACGATAGCATCTTCGAATGCAAGAGCAGCTCCTTGACCTAGAACTAACCGATAGATCCACCGTTGAGATCAGGAACCAAACCGTCTTCGAGGATTACCTCATACCTTGAAACATTGCATGAGCAGCGTCACCCATAATACATGCTTTTTCCTTAGACCAAGTCTGTATTGGTTTGAGCGCTCTGAGCTGCCAGAGACTGATGATAGGAGGAGCAAGTCTAAGAAACTGTTGCCATTTTTCGTCGAGATGGCCAAGCGACGCAAGCATTGTTTCCCTAGGGACATCAACCCGCCACTCTTGGATGAAATAAGCGAAGGATTTCGGAGAAATGGGGTTACGATTCACTTACTTGATGTAGATTGATCTCTCCTGTCCTCACATACCACCGTAACATTGAGGATTTCTCCGCGAACTGGGCATTTGATCGCATATACAAAAGTATGACCGCTAGGTTCTTTCGGTAACAGGATTATAGGTCCCTCATGCATCATCCACTCGGTTCCAGACAAATTTCCCAGGAGACGTTTCTCGAAAGTGAATCGAAAAGCACACCTGCCAGTTACCGGGGGACTTGGCGAACTGGAATCAATAGCCTGACGGATGCGAGACTGTCAATAAGAGTCGTATAAACGAGATGTCTGTCTATTTGAAGAACCAGTCATTCGGACCTTAATCCCATCGGCTCCAACGACAAGATCGAACTGTAAAGTTTGGCCATTCTTTAGAGTGATTGTTCCTTGTTCTGGATTACACGTTATCACAGGGGATGAAAGGTGGAGGATACAGGGTAGATTTTTGTGTTCTTCACTCAAGGCAAGGCGTTTGAGTTCAGAGTGTAAAGCATATCTACTACAGGCCTCCCAAGGCTAGATTGTATATATCAGTTAAAGTTCAATGACCAGAGAAATAACATACACGACCAAATATCAACGGGATATATTGCATATCGAATAAATCTAACCCTTCGACTCCTTGGAGTACGGATATCATCTGACATGTTCCTCATTGTCAAAAACCAAGTGATTTGCGAAGAAGCGAGTGGTATACTTGTTTCCATTCTATCGGATAGATATTATTTCGTTGGTATCCAAGACATTGCAAGGCTTTCGCTCCATTTGGAGGAATCGTAATACCAAGACCATTTTCCGTATTCGTGTCCGATGCTTCGAAAATCTTTCAAGATAGATTATTTTAAAAAAGACAAAAGTGTGCTGAGTATACAAAACATACCTCAACAACATGTCCCTGTTGACGAAGAGCGGCAGAAACTGCAAGTCCACCGAGTCCTGCACCTACGACAGCGACTCTCAGAGGGGCACCACCATCTAAAGCCATGGTCGGGAAAGAATTGAGGATCAAAGCTGAACTCAACTCGTTTTAATTGAAAGAGACCCCTTATCTGTAGTACATAGAGAGAAGCTCAGCACATGCAGATAACGTGTTTCTCATTACGTAGAGTCGGAAGTACGGCTACTGGAGGTCGAATCCTGGTAAGTCTTGTCCGTTTAAAGAAATCCTTTTCTACCGGCAAAGTGACTCTCTAGAGTTTGGCATGTGTTTGGTCGCCGGAAGTACAGCTGATGCCAGCCGAAATTGTACAGAAGATTCTGAAAATTGGACACTGTGTTAGTGACCCCAGATGTCCTGTTTCTATATTCGGAGCTGACAGCTCGCTTCCAGCTCAATAGTCCAGTCAATTTTTAGAAGAAAGCTTGCGTGAGGTGAGGAAGTCGAATGGCATTTCAACTCAAGATCAGGGTCAGAGTTCAACTGAATTAATTGGATATGATAAATAGCAACTTGGAGGATTGGCGATAATGCTTCTACATGCTGTCTTTCAAGACATTAAAAGAAATATCCAGTGAACATCATTCCTTTCGCCATAGTGTCAGTAAATACTAATTTTTTGATCAAAAGAAATAGACTATTGCCAGAAAAATGTGGAACCCTGCTTCAAATAGGGCAGTGTAAATTTGAATTCGGGAATACCTATCATAATATGAAATTATACGAAATAGGAATGAATGGTAATATATGAGCATATCTGGGACCGCGTTGATTGTTCGAACAAAGTACAACGATCGGTGATCGCGGATCATACGGGGAATGATACATTGTAATCAATCACATTGTAATCATTGTAACCAATCACATTGCAATCATTTTGCAATCATAACCAATCACATCGTAATCATTGTAACCCTGTGTACCCAAATCATGTTGTTGACTGTGATGTTTTGGATAAGCAGGAGCAATTCCCCTCCGGGATATTTGGACTGCGAAAGTACAGTCAAAGGATAAGTTGATCGGGATTTGTACCATTAATCAAGGGCTTGGTGTAAGCATGTTTTGCAAGCTATGTATCGATGACTGCAGGTGCTTACACGACTCCGGCACTTCACACTACACAGCTTACTCATTACAAAACACACGCCCCTGGATATACCCTACCCTATCAGGAGAAAACTACACTGGATTTGACGTAAATTTTGCAAGCTATCCAATAGATGTCTCCTTCAACCTCTTCGCTTTCCTTCGCCGATCTTTCAGTGCTTCTCGCGCAAGCAGCCTCTTTTCTCTAATGTCTTCAGCTCCCGTCGCGATGGAGACAGTTGAGGACGAAGACGCCATCGAAGTAGTCCGAGAAAATAAAGGTCCTGAGCGCCTATCTAAGGTTATTTTTCGTTTGATAGAACATCCTGCTGACTTCCGGTGGCGTTTTGGTGAGACAGAGCCACCGGTACTCAAAGTCCGAGAGAATGGCGCCTGGTTTGTAGAGCCTTTACTTGGAATAGATACACAGCCCTTGAACAGTGACATCGACGCCTTTTTCTCAACACGAAGCGGTTTGGCACTCCGAAGTGTATAAGAACGAGAAAGACCGAATCCAGGATCTGAGAAGTCATGACTCGAGACAGAGCACACATCTGAGACGGGCAGATGGAAATTAACAACGCCGATGTTACTTCCAGTCTTGACTAAGCTCCATGGATCAGATGATGACGCCTTCATAGAACAGCCACGGCTCAAAATTGATGCTGGCTTAGCCTCATCCTCACTGTGACTCGAGCGTGTCTGCATAGCTCGTTTTGAAGATCGTTTGGGACGTGCAGGGGTAAAGTTCGATCCAGGGTCCTCTTTCCCATCCTTGGCTGCAGTGATAGGCAACTGAGCTGTGACAACATTGAAGACATTGACAAGATTAGATTTGATAGAATTAGCCCATCCTTCACGTTCAGGCTCATTCGAGGCTTGGCGTTCCCACGTCCTACGTATGTGTTCAGCCGACATTATTCGTGACTTGGGCTTTATTATGGATAGATCCTTCTCCTGCCATGGTATTGAAAGACCTCTTCCATCAAGACCCAAGAACCTCGGCATTGGAACGAGTTCCCGGGGCGTTCCGACTTCAGGCAGAGGCGACATGGAATTGGGCTCCGAACAAGGTAGGCCGGTTTCTTGACTCGAGGACGCAGAAATGTCGCCTGGTACTTGATTTGTGATGAGCAATGCAGATCCTTGACCAAGCGTCTCAGCCTGGAAATGTGGGTCAATGCTTCCTAGCGATGCGCGGTCTGCACGTGATGGGCCATCAGAAAACAATGCATACGAGGGTATCTGTTGATTAATGAACGGAGGTCTCCATTTGCTGTCATCCTCGTATAGTTCAGATCGCTTCGGCTCACCAACGTCTCGGTCGCCTCTTGGTTCCCATGACTGCACATACGCCATATCCTCTCGACTCCCAAGATTCATAATCCCCATCTCCGTAGGTGTAGTATGCATCGCGTTTTCGACGTCTGAGGCAACGGAGTTACTGCCCAGTCCATCATTATCATTATCATGTTCGTCCCCAGAGGAGACCCACGGTAACTTGGCAGCGGAATCGGCAAGGCGCCGATGCCGTTCGTGTGCCTGTCGACGAATTGCCCATGCTGTCAGCGATGCAAGAAAGGCAACTCCAGCAACAGTTCCAAGTACAATAGCAACATAGTATGGAGGAGAGTGTAAGAGGTAATTTGATGGCATTGAGGGAGCGATGGCTGTGGAACTGGGTCTTGTCGAAAACAATGTTGCGTAGGAGCTCGAACTTGTCAGAGAACTAGATAGTAATGGTGAAGATGAGGTCATCATGGTGGATGTTTCCACCTCAGAATTTGCCGTTAGACTCGCAGAGTTTGGTGCCTGGCTCTCTGATGTAAGGATAGGTAAATCGGTTGTCAGCAATTCGGTGGACGATGGTGAAGGGGTCAATGTTGTCAACGGTATAAGATCACCAGTTAGAGACCTGTCGACTGTGAATGTCTCTGTGATGACAATGGATGCAGCGGCCTAACACAAGGATCAAGATTCTGTGGTTAGTGGGCGCTTGTGGCGAAAAGACTAATCTGATACTCGCTGACTCTGTTTCAACTGAAGATGGTCCGTTGACCGGAGTATTTTGACTTCCAGTCATGGCATCAGTATCACCGTCGTGGCCACTAAAGTCTGGCCTGACAATTATGACTCCACCATCATAAGCTACCCAAACATCAAGGTCCGTAGCATGTAACATCTTGTATTCGATAGATTGATTGAAGTGGGTGGTTACGACAGAAGAGTTCACGTAGTCAACACTGAGTGAATTATCAGGGAGATTTGCTTCCAGAGCGAGGGAAAATGACGGCTCGACCAGCGAGGGAGCAAAGAAAAAGGTCCATACTCAAAGTTCAGACTAGTATTATAAAAAAAAGGTCAGCCGCAGACAACAATAGACAGCCGCAGATAATATGCATGTTGTCGTTCTAACCATGTCGATCCGTCCCTCGGCATGACGGACCGTCGTTTGATCCGGTCTAATTCGCTATGGTCAGATAACTTGCTTTCCCAAACCTAGCATGCGAAGGTTGTGAGTATGACTTCCACGAAACAACATCGCGAAACAAAATGGTGCGTTCCTGTTTTCTTATTGGCACATCCATTTGAGAAATGAATCAGCTAAACCGTCCGCGTCGCAAATGTCGATGTGCCGATGGATCATCCCATGAGCACCAGAGAACCAAACTCACGCTTCTCAACCCTCCAAATTCGCCCAAGTCTAGAGAAGCCTGCACGCCTTAAAAAGCGAAATATTCGCATCATCGATTGATCCCTGCTTCTGTGATTTGTTGGCTAAAATTAGCCTTCCAGGTTCAGTCCAGTAGAATTTGGGTTCTATTTCTATTTCTATTTCTTTTGGCTAGTGCAAGACGAGTTTAGTCTTTGGTGATAAGGATGAAATTCTACGGAGGAGAACCTAAATGCAGATATAAAGAGACGAGGATGGGAGCGAGGGAAGAAAACTGAAATCAAAGGCACTGCATAATCCAAATCAATCACATGGACAGCCTTTGATTACGATCAGAGTTTATGGTTATGAAATTATTGAAGCTGAAGGCAATACAGAAATGACGATGGATTTGCGGTGAAAATGCCTCTATCAATTAGTGAAAAATCCATCTCACTGAACCTGCAGATTCACGTGGGAGACTACAGCATATATCAGGCACATCAATCATGCCGGAGTTGTGGCTATCCGTGTATCCTCCTAGTGGCATCCGTGGCTGTAACCTCTTGGCTGTCACCTAAGAGTTCTCTTACCTCCTTGGGGTTTTCGTCGGTTGCAGCTTCGTGCTTCTAGTATAACCTTCCTATTCGAACACAACCATGTGCATAAAAAAGCGGAGGATTCCCGGTCGGTGCTCTGCTGACTCAGAATCCTCCCTCATCGACTTTCGGCACAGCTGTCGCATCTTGACAACGAGTCATCCCGGGCCACACCCCGTCTGCGGATACAGTCCTTTGCGTTTCATCAACAATCTCTGAATGCTATTCTTGTTCTTCACAATGTTGAGATCTGCTCTCAGATTCTGGAGATCTACCTCCTCTTGTGCCTATGCCCGGATTTGACTCGGGTAACAATTTTCATGCAGGCGGTCCCAGTATTAAAAGCCCACCTGCTGCGGTCTAAACGTTACACTTTCCCTATATCCTCATTTTACCTTATCCCTCCCCAAGCCGATGTTCAAAACACATCTTTCTATTCTCGAGACCAGCGCCTCAAGGTTCGCAAACGCTGCCGTCTTCAAGACACCAGAGATAGACCCCTCAACCAAACGTATCAAAGGTTGGAAGTCGATAACCTACCATGAGTTCTACCGTGATGTGGAGACATTTGCAAAGCACTGGACAAGAGCATTGAGGGGTCATGGTATTCCCCAACGCTCTGTGGTCGGAGTGTGGTACGTTTTTTATACATATATAATAGATATTTATCTCACTCTGGTATAGGCTAAGCGGGTTCCTTTATACCGATGTTCTTCACATCTACGGCCTTTCTAGGGCTGGATACATCCCACAGCTCTTCAGCATTCGCCTACCGAATCCCATCGTTGTATATGAGCTTCTATATAGAGCAGGTGCAAAAGCTCTTGTATACGATGCGTCGTTTTCGAAAATCCTTGGCGATTGCCCTGTGCCGACGCACTTGGCGTCGGACGTGCGTGGACTTGATCTTCACGGAGTATCACTATCGCCGATCCTCTCTGTAACTCAAGAGGATATCGGTTTCATCTTTCATACTAGTGGTTCAACATCGGGAAGCCCGAAACTCGTGCCATGCAGGTACCGATGGCTGTTGAATGTGGTGGAAAAGTCATACCTTATGTGCCGCCCGCGTAACCCACATCGACAAGACGTTACAGTATTTATGTGCGCCTTTTTACCGCTCTTCTAGCCTTGTTCTTCAGACTAACCAATTTCATCTGGTTATATAGTGGTAGCATGTGTCATATTGCTCAATCGTTCAGTAAGTTTTCATTGGTTTATTTACCTAGGGATGTGTTTTGATTGTTTTTCAAGTGTTCATTGGCACACTCCAATACGGATCTTGTGTTATCCAGCCAACTGCCCTCAATTTCCCATCAGAAGAACTCATGGATATGATGGACCGGGGTGGACTGAACCGTCTCAATCAATTTGCAACTTTCCTCGGAAACCACCTACGAGCATCACGCCAGGACTCTAAATTATTGTCAATGCTCAAGACCCTCGATGATGTGCTATATACTGGGCTTCCCCTCCCGCGAGAAGAAGAACAATGGGCATACAAACATGGGATCAAGATCAGGGTACGTTTTATTCAATCCTTCAAACATGATTAACGGCTTGATAATAACGCCTCATCTAGAACCTCTTTGGTAGCACAGAAGTTGGCGGAATGCTCCTATCAGGCGGCTGTGAATGCAATCCGGCTTTGGTGGCGCCTTTGCCCGGCACTTCGTATCACTTTGTGTCCACATCGTCCACTTCCACACAAAGCCAGTCTGTCCACCGCTCCACGGCGGAACTCTTTGAGCTTGTCATCCATGCAGACTCCCCCGACTGCCCCGATGTCTCGCTTCGGCATGCAGATGGTAATTTCCATACAGGGGATCTCTTCCAAGAAGTTCTTCCTGGATTCTATCTCTTCCGCGGGCGTGATGACGATTGGATCAAGTCAGAGAACAGTTTACGTTGCGACACAAAGGCAATTGAAGACAATGCCCGAACGATGTGCGGGACATTGATTGCTGAATGTGTGGTAGTAGGGACTGGTCGGCCTTCACCTGTCATGTTCATTGAACCCGCTGCTGAAATGAATCACGACAAGTTGAAGAAGGAGATTTTCCGTAAAGTTCGACCTTTTCATTCTCGACGATATCTACATGAACAGATTATATCACCCGATATGATTGTTGTGGTACCCAAGTCGACTCTTCCTCGGACAGCTACGAAGGGAAACATTCGTCGAAAGGCTGTTGAAGAGGCATTCAAGACTCAAATAGATGAGATCTTTGCACGCGCGAGGTAAAGGTCACAAGAATTGCATCTGCTCACTCTCTTCAATTTATTCTATATTATTTATTTATACGTTTCCTATCCTACCAGAAGCCTGGTGCATATTCTAACAACTGGATTATGAGTATTGGTGCACATCACTTGTTATATGTCAGCCAGTTGATTGCTTGTCTGTAGCACTACATAATTCGCATAGTAAATAATTAGCACTTCGTACACTTGTATCCAATTAATGTATAATGCATAATGCATACAATAAATTTTTCGTTTCATCCACTGTTCCGCTTGATCCTTGAACAGTCAAAATACAGATGATCTGATCATCACTAAACCAATGTTTTCTATGCCGAGACTCAGGGGCTATTATCACCGCGTTTCAGCCTTCGTGTCATTTATACAACCATCAATAACAATAGGTGACAGATGAAATTTGGACCACCAAGGAACATCAATTGATAAAGTATGCACAGCTCAACAATCCTGTAAATAATCACAGACCAAAACTTCAGGGGGAAACAATGCTTGGCCGATCCTCAAGCACCTCTCTCATAATTGCAAGACATGATGATTCCTCTTGGATCTGTGGCGAATGACGGTGAGGAGAACAATAATGAAAAAGTATTCCTTACCCAAGGTTCATCATTGCCTGTGTATTTCCTCGGAGGCCGTTCAAAGCAAGCCACACAATTTGCTTCATCTTCATCTTTGAGAGGAAATACAATACCAAGCTCATAATTGGAGATCTTGACCACCGGATGTACACTGTCAGAATTTGAGAAGGGGCCTCCGAGGAGACACTCACATTCAGAACTGGATTGAATGCACTGCCAGACAAGGTGCCCCACGCCGAAGGCGTAAAGTTATGGGAACCCACATACGCCCAACCAATGGCAGGCTCTATGATCTCAACTTCATCAACAGAATTGTCATCTTCCATAACGGATGCCTCTCTGTTTGACTTTGCCGACGAAGAAACACCTTGCTTAGTGGCTATTATCATCTGAGCACAACGTGGGAATAGCAGTAAGCACAGTCCCTACTCAACGTAATGCGTGTACCTTTGAGTGCATCAGTGCTGGGCCCCCCTTACTTTGGGAATTGAAAAATTTGTCTCTTGGGTAATTTTTTGCCATCCATTGTCTCCTGCGACAGAAAATAGTACCTCCACCCTAAATGAAGAGTAAAAGAGAATTTGAAGAATTCCGACAAAATACATCTAGAGGAACTCACAAGCTCACCTGCTGCACTTTCCTGAACGGTCTTCTTGGTCGGAAAGACAATCTTCACGGGTGGATATAGGAGCTTTTCTCTGCGTTTTTTTGGCTCATTAAGCCAATCTTCAGCCGATTTGCCCCTGGCGGACCAATGGAATTCATTAAGCCATTGTGTCGTGTAGTTACCTAGGCTGGAACTCTGCCAAGGATTGAATAAAACCCCGCTCCGTAATGCAAGGACATCAACAAACCTGGCACTCAATTATGAGGTTACCTTTCCTTATTTCCTTGCCCGTCCGAAGCCCCATCTTCCGAACCGCCATCATAAGGCGCAGGTGCCCTGTCCTAGTATATGAATTAAGGGTAATTCAATGCTTCTGGAACTAGGGCTAACAACACACTTGATCACATTTGGCCAACCTTCGTGTTTTCCTGCGATAGAAGGGACCAGATGGACCGTTACTTTTGACCAGTCCCAGAGTGATCGCAAGTCATCAATAGACTTAAGAGGTATGGTGGGCTAAAGACCTTATTTCAGAAGCGTTTCGCTATTCAAGTCGGCGAACCTGCATGTTCTCGGAGGAGTGTCTTCAAAGCAGGAAGAACATTGACAGAGTATAAGACACTTTGCAAAATAGACGGGAAGCCATCAACGACTTTCGGATCGCATGGTCTGAGCTTTGATTGTAGCGGCAAGTCTTGTACCCAAACTGACTAAAAGTTCGGATGAGGCATGAACACAAGAAAAAAGAATTGCATGCACATTTTCTATGTCACGCCAATCATAATCGATCAGGTTGGCAGTAGAGATTACAACTCGTAGATCACCGTTTTTGTAGAAAAGCTGTGATATTTTTTTTTGCATAAGTTTGAGTTTTCAACGTATAACTTCAGATCCGCATCACATACAAGCATAAACTGATGTGAATAACTAAATTTCAACCAAAAGCCGAGATATACCGTAAACCTTGGCCCACCTTCATATGCTGACATCCGTAGCCCCCGCGGAGAGGCGGTGTCGTTTTAATCCAAGTCGGAAAAGTGTATCTGACTGATGCCTGCCCCGTTACATCTGGTTGGGTAACAACAATAACGGGGACTGAAGGATTGAAAAACTAGTATATCCACGGGAGGTCAAGAGCATATGAGGCAAGAATAGCGAAACTTAGATCATCTTTCTGATTGAGATCAGAGCGATGCGATCGAAACTGAAGAGGACATCAGGGACTTACACTGCCTAGGACTTGAGTCAATTTAAATGTTGGTAATCTGTCTTGCCTCTCCTCTGCGTGTCGTGTCGCGGTCTGTCGCAGTTCACCATTCCAGAATACTTGGCGAGAGTTGAAAGAGCTGGCCTGGTTGGAGTTCTCTTGAGATGGTTTTGACATGTGCTGTTTCTTAGCTGGTGGTCCATTCATGCTCCCATCCCTTTCGGTTCCAGAATCCGACTCGTCCTCGACTACCTTCATTTTTCCTTGAGCGACTTCTCCTCTTAGCCTCCTCTGTCGCTCAAGGCGTTCGTTTTCTAGCTTAGCTCGCTCAAGTAGAAAGGATGATAGGCTCTGTTCTGACTTCTCTTTCTTCGGTAGATCAGGAGGTGAGGGGACCGGTAGGGAATGGCTTGAAACCTTAGATGCTTCTAGTGTTCGCTGAGGACCCTTCTGATAACGTACATCTTCATCATCACTATCAATAACGATGACTTCTGGCTGTTTTGGGCATTCTTTCAAACTCAAAGCAATGGCTCTTATTCAGAAGTCAGTGTAGCGTTCAGAAAGTTGTACGAGAACACAACACACCTTGCAAGGTCTTCATCCTCTTCATAATACATCAGTGATGTCCGTGACTCTCTAATGAAGGTGGTAAAAGGGAACTTCAGGAGCGTCACACCGGATGCCTGACGAGCGCAGGCTAACCCTTTCGACTGACACAAAAGGCGGAACATGGTTGTGACAAATTGGTCACTCCATCACTCTATGTACAAGAGTCATCTTGGCCCACGCTCCTGTAAGCAGTTCTTCCCAAATGAACCACTTGCATGTCCCTGTGGCGAGGCAGACCTAGAAACCAGACTACACATTCATACGGAATGCCCTAGATACACTCAAGACCGAGCAGAAATCCGACCCTCAAGGACTTTCTCCAGTTCCTCTCCTCCAATGCGCTCGCTTTTGCATTTCCTACACCTAGGGAATCCCCCCTGGCTCGAGACCCCCCTCCCAAACACCAGATTCATCGGTGAATACGGCTTAGTCACTCCCTCTGGAAGTCTCCCTGTCCTCTAGCTAGACCACTAGCTCAGCCTTCTTGTTCTCTCAACTTTTATTTCTGATTATTGAAAGGAGGCCTTGAGCCTCAGTCGTCGGTAGACTACCGCAGACTGTGTACGTACACTGCATAATAGATTGTTCAGAAAAGTTATGCTGGATCACTGGATGCAAGATAACGAAGTATTTTACGGGGAAAACAATTCAGAGATTACATCATCACCTGTATCACATCCAGTTGCGCACGTAATACAGACGTAATACAGGCCATCGCTATCACAGAGAGGACCCTTGATCTATAGTAGTTAGACCCATTATGTACACTCGCCTCGCGGAAATACCTCTGCCACTTTCTGCCACTTTCTTGAATCACGATAGTAAGTCCTTTATCAACTTGCTAGAGATGGGATGAATGTGATTTGCATAGCTGCTCAAATTACCTACTCTGTTCGAGATCACCTTTCTAACACCAAGAAAACGCTGACCAAGATCATATCCCTGACGGCTAACAACCAAGTGGCTCTTCCCTTACAAGAGGTTGGAGAGGTCGTCGCATCTGTCGTCTCTCCATCCTATAACCTTCGTGCAAATCTTCGGGAAACCAAGCAAGGGAACTCAACCAAAAGATATGTGGATATATGGGCCGGACATCGAATCGAGGTCTCCTGTGAAGTAACTGATCACCATCAAGCGTTTTATCTAGATGGTGAGTGTCATACTCAAGTATTAGCACAAGTTCACTCAGCAAGCACTAAGAATATTTATCTACTTTGACTTTCTCTCCCTCCGAAACAGCGTTTCTATACACGGCAGAGGCGAACGATACCCAGAATAGCTCTCATGATCCATACGCCAAGTTTCGCTATAGACCTAATTTTGGTGAAGGCTTCAGTGGAAAGAAACACCCCCACTTCTTTTTACTTCGTTGGAGAGCCTTCAAGGACCCCAACCTACTTACACTGAAACCTACGCTCTACGAAATTCACCCCAAAATTGATAATGTACTCTTTGGTCAAGGTGTATTCCCTGAGGAAACAACTTTATTCGCCACGGGATATGAATTCACGCCTGATGCAAGAATGCTTGGTATCAAAGGCTGTTTCAATAGGCCTTTCGGGGTCTGGGAATTACACCTTGAGGCTCAATCTGAAGACGTTTACGCTACTACTGACGACAAGAAACGCGACCTGATTATTTGTTCTGCCAGAAAGATCAGTGATACCAATTCAGGACGGTCACCACGGATTCTACAAGAGGGTACAAAGAATACTCTGTATTGGTTTTCGTCGGCTGCTGGTGGTCCTCATGTGTCGACCACTTCACTTCACTCTCTAGATATCATGTCATTGGATGCCATATCTCCAGAGATTTCTTCCAGGACACGAACGGTGGTACCCATACCGAAGGCCTCAGGATCAGATTTTCCGGGACTATACCCTTCTTTCAGTCTACTTGTCTGTCCATTCCTACAACAGAAAGATGGACCTGCAGATATCATTATACAGTCACAGTGGGGTTCTCGTACAACTATTCTTTCTGTTTCATCCTCTACAGGTGCTGTGAAACACCTCACTCCTCCCGATTCATGTTGGTCTTTTAAAGACGCTTTCTGGTGACTGTTCTGATCAAAATACAGCTCTCTTCAGCTGGGCGCTTTTGGCATGTGATGGGAAGAATCGTATCATTTGTTCAAGGAGTTCACCCAGCGAACCTTATCAGATCCTCCTTGGGACTAGTTCAGAAGAGGGTTTCCGGTGGCAGGTGCTCGATCAGCCTGATTTGGCTCCAGACGGTATGAGGATGTTGACTTGTAGGTCTTCTGACTAAGTTCTTTATTATCTAGTCCTCTCGGCCTTAAAAAGTATCAGGACTTCTATCCACCCAATACCAGGTCATCATCCAACAGAAACTATTGTTATTCGCTCAGTCGTAGACGACTTATCACATGCAATCCACCATCCACTGATAACTGTACCACATGGTGGCCCTCATGCTGCGTCAACAACTGCATTCACGGCAAGCACAACTGCTCTGGTATTACAAGGATGTACGTCTACCTTATCTACTGGGATACACCAGTAGCTTAGCTCTTTCAGATACATTATCACTCCCGAATTACACGGGAACACCAGGCTACGGTCAGGATAATATATACAAACTTTTGGGGCACTGCGGGTCACTTGATATCGAGGACGTCCATGCTTCTACTCTGCACTTGGTCAATGGTTTGTCATTGGCGCGACATGGTAAAGGGGAAATCTTCGTTATGGGTGGGAGTCATGGTGGATTTATTGCGGCGCATCTTATCAGCCGATATCCTGACATCTACAGCGCTGCTGTGCTCCGCAACCCTGTGATATCCTGTGTGAATATTACAGGTACTGACATCCCCGACTGGTACTTTGCAGAATTTGGGTTTCAAAATGATTTTCCAGTTCATTCCTCTCCTACCTTCGACTTATCCTCCACATCCAAGTCATCTGTAACGCTCAACTTTGACGCCACTCCGGATGTAACCCCTATTATATACGACAAGCTTTATGAAGCTTCTCCGTCAACTGCGCTTCTCAAATATCTCAAGGACCGATCTCAGGAGCCTTTCGCACGGCTTCCTCCTGTGTTACTTTTGATAGGTGCAGCAGACCAACGTGTTTCACCTACTCAAGGAAGTACTTTTTATCACCTTCTCAAGGGGGCAGGGGAGGAAGTGGAGATGCTCATTTTCGAAGGGGAAGGACATCCGCTCGAAGGTGTTGAAGCTGCGAAAGTGGGTTGGGAAGCTTCGCGAGACTGGTTGGAGAAATTTGGGCGAGAACAAATGTCCTGAGTGGGGAAGGAGAAAGTTCTAGGCACTTTTGTATGATGTAAGTATGTTTACTTTACTTTCAGGGGATAACAAGTGGCAAGGTTTTCATCTGGGCCTTCAGCCTATCTTGATCCCTCTACTAATTCTGAATGGTGTTAAGTAAATGTTACTGTCAATATATGTGTTTTTTTTTTTTGATCATCAATTATAAAGCCAACTACTCTAAATACAAATGAGCAGGAGGTAATTAAAATGCCAGAAATGTGGGGGGGCCCCTACAAGCTCAAACATTACAGAGACATGGCATGATGCTGCAAAGCTGACCACAAAACTAACCTGCCTAAGCTAGAAACCAAACAAGGCAAACCATGCCCTCATGCTTTCAAGTGCTTTAACTGTAAGGGCAAACATATGGCCAATGACAACAAATGGCCCTTCTGAAAACACCAGTCCAACCAGAAATAGCACTCCAAGAAAGCCCAGAAAGCTCAAGAAATCAGAACTAACTCAACTTACCTAGCTGTAGACAGCAATAACTTATGATTAAGTACAATCTTTGTATTTTTTCTCAGAATGTTAGAAAAAACAAGACTGACATAATTCTAGAAAGACAAAAAAATCTGTCTGATATAATATTTATTCAGGAACCTCCCAGAGCCCTCATATACTGTATCCCAAGCTACACTGACCCTGAAGGGGACTCCTTTTATGGCACACCAAATCACCTAGAATGGACTCTTTTTATCCAAAACAACCTCTCCAAAGAAAATTTTCCCAGAGTCATTTTATTTCAGGAACAGAAAAGATTGTCATTATCTGTCAAACTGTCAAACAACTCAACTCAGCCTGGTAGACACAGAACTCAGTGTATTTTATATGTACCTGTTCAACAACTCAACTAGGTACATCAGTACAGATAATGTCCAACAAATGATAAACTATTTACCTCAGCCTGGTAGACACAGAACTGAGGAAACTAACTACTCAGCAAACAAAACAATATAAGCTTACTAAGCAAAGAAATTACCTGAGAATGATAAGGGAACTGATAATCACTAATAATGATATGAGAGGGAAATATAGAAACCATGAATATTCTCAACACCTTTCCTCATCAAACATTGTTTTCATTCTGTAATCCCAATCTTTTTCTGAAAAGATGTAAACTTCTCAGTTCCCAAAGCCTTTGTCATAATATCTGCTATCTGATGATCTGTCACTACATGTTCACTTGCTATGTCATCAGCTTCTTTGCAATCACAGATATGTCAGAACTTTGTATTGATGTGTTTTGTTCTGTCATTGATTTGTCCATTCCTAATGAGATCTAATATACCTTGATTATCAATAAGAAGTTGAGTGGAGTTTGTCAATGTCATTCCCAATGGGTTAAATAAAGTGTACTGCCAAAGAATTTTCTTAACAGCTGTTGATGTGGCTATAAACTCAGCCCCAACAGTTAACAGCAAAACTAATATCTTGTTATGAATTGTGACACAAGAACTCTTTCTTTTTCTTTACTTTTCCTATTTTTAGAATAAACTTACATAATCAGAGAAGTCACATGACATGTCACATTGATATCACCTGATTACCATAGGAAGGTAGTGCACAGACCAAGTAGAATAGGTATAAGTAGTGTACTCAAATCCAGTAGAGACTTTAACAAGTTTTTTTTATCTACTCTGACTTAGAGTTGGGAGCTGCCTACCTGAGTTATTTGGGTGACCGTTTCTTACATATCTGCTTCTTTGGGCCCTATGATACTGCCCCTTCATCCATTATTATTGCAAAGCCAGAGATAGACTTCCTATCAGTCCAATCTTCTATCCAGTCCAAGTCAATATTGTAGTGAACTCAAGTTAGGGTTAACTTAAGTGCACACTCTTTATTGGAGTTGACAAAGAGAACTTGTTAGAGTCCTCGCTAATTGATTTAGCTACTTATACACGAATCGGTATTTACTCATATTTGTCTACTCAAATTATCCCGCGGACTCCTTTTGAGTCATAGTGTCCCACGCACTGCAAACTATTACATAATAAAAGAAAGTGGAAAAGAAATAAAATAATCCGCCGCCATGGATGCCCCAGCTCGCCTGTCATTTTATTACACCACCCCCCTCTCAAGCTTCCTCGTCCTCGAGGATTTTACAACTCGCTGTCCCAATCTCCTATGTTCCCTATTTCATCCTCTTCTTGTTGTTTTATCCGTAAGAACGGATTACGGCTTATTTTAGCAAATGGATTCCTTTTCCATCGCTACCAATTTTCTTCTAACCTTTTCCAATACTCCTGCTCGTATTTCTTCTCCCCCCACCCATATAATAGTTTTGCCATGTACTTCCCTGGCAATTCTCTGTTGAACATGTTCTTTTCTTCCTCCATTTCTTGCCGCCTTGTTTCTTCTTCTTTCTCCCTTCCGTATTCCTTCTCAAACTCTTCTACAAGATCACTTGCATTTTTAAGATTGTCCCTACTTTCCCAAGTGTCTTCCTCTGTTGTGCACCCTTTCCACCATACCAGGTATTTATCCCTTCCTCGTACCCATCTTTTATTCATTATCTTTTCCACCTCCTACTCTTTCTCTCCTTCGATTACCACAGGTTGTGGCATTTCTTTCTTCTGTCCTTCCACCTGACTGGTGTATCTTCATACTCTACTTACATTAACTACCGGATGAATCCTTATTGTACTAGGTAGTTCTAATTCTATGGCGTTCGTCGAGACTATTGACTTGACTTTGTAAGGTCCAACAAATCTTTCTGTAAGTTTTTCCGTTCTCCTGCCCACCATTTGGTACTTGAGATCCTTGGTACTGAGTAGCACTAGATCTCCCACTCTATACTCT